>ENA-UOIW01000047-UOIW01000047.1-human-gut-metagenome-genome-assembly--contig:-P58-NODE-47-length-117551-cov-15.588369_pt1 | contig 117551 bp, 96 predicted proteins | sample MGYA00242334_ERZ723881 | MGnify/ENA metagenome assembly ERZ723881 | reverse complement strand
GTGACCGAAGTGAACACCAGCCTTGAGCATGTCGCGCATGGAAACAGTTGCCATGATTAAAACCTCTATATATAAAAGTTGGGGTTAAGCCTCCACGCATCCCATATTACCGACCCCAAAGGGCACCCCGGAATATGTGCCGATACGTGTGTGTTGTTACACAAAGTGAGATTTGTCGCTCCCGTCCATCGTGTGTAGTCTTCGAATGGATCGGAAGTCCGGCGCGCTTTATACCACAAATACGCCATAGACACCAATAATTGTTGGCACTGTGTGCTGTTAATGATTCTCAATTTGGCAGCACGTATGCGGGACTGATACCATTGGCAGCACTTAAACAATTATTGCCGATATCATCGGCACTGATGGACAGAATTCATGGCTATCTCAATCAAGACCCCTGAAGAAATCGAAAAAATGCGCGTCGCTGGCCGCCTGGCCGCTGATGTACTGGAAATGATCGAACCGTTTGTTAAACCGGGCGTCAGCACCGGCGAGTTGGATCGTATCTGTAATGACTATATCGTGAATGAGCAGCAGGCCATTTCCGCCTGCCTGGGTTACCACGGCTATCCGAAGTCCGTATGTATCTCTATTAATGAAGTGGTGTGCCACGGGATCCCGGACGACGCCAAACTTCTGAAAGACGGCGATATCGTCAACATCGATGTGACTGTGATTAAAGACGAGTACCACGGCGACACCTCGAAAATGTTTATCGTCGGCAAACCTACTATTCTGGGCGAGCGTCTGTGCCGCGTCACGCAGGAAAGCCTGTATCTGGCGCTGCGGATGGTGAAACCGGGCATTCGCCTGCGCACGCTGGGCGCTGCAATTCAGAAATACGCGGAAGGTGAAGGTTTCTCTGTCGTTCGTGAATACTGCGGTCACGGTATCGGTCGCGGCTTCCATGAAGAGCCGCAGGTTCTGCACTACGATGCAGACGACGGCGGTGTGGTACTGCAGCCGGGCATGACGTTCACCGTAGAACCGATGCTGAATGCCGGTGATTACCGCATCCGCACCATGAAAGACGGCTGGACGGTGAAAACCAAAGACCGAAGCTTGTCTGCACAGTACGAGCATACTATTGTAGTGACGGAAAACGGCTGTGAGATTCTGACGTTACGCAAGGATGACACCATCCCGGCGATCATCACACACGGCGAATAATGTTTTGCCTGATGGCGATGCATTCGCATCTTATCAGGCCTACAAATTGTACTACTTAGTAGGCCGGGTAAGGCGTTCACGCCATCATCCGGCTTTTTAATGGGTGGCGCATAATGAATACTCTTCCTGAACAGCACGCAAATACTGCCCTCCCCACCCTGCCTGGCCAGCCACAAAACCCAGGGACATGGCCACAACACGACCTCAACTGCACCGGTATTAAAGCGCATATCGACACCTTCCAGAGCTGGTTAGGCGAAGCGTTTGACAGTGGAATTTCCGCAGAACAGCTCATTGAGGCCCGCACCGAATTTATTGATCAGTTGCTTCAGCGCCTGTGGATTGAAGCCGGTTTCGGTCAAATTGCCGACCTGGCGCTGGTTGCCGTTGGCGGCTACGGGCGCGGCGAACTGCATCCGCTCTCCGATATTGATCTGCTGATCCTCAGTCGTAAAAAGCTACCTGATTCGCAGGCAGAAAAAGTCGGTGAGCTGTTAACGCTGCTATGGGACGTGAGGCTGGAGGTTGGGCACAGCGTGCGTACGCTGGAAGAGTGTCTGCTGGAAGGATTGTCAGATTTAACCGTCGCCACTAACCTGATTGAAACACGCCTGCTTATCGGCGATGTGGCGCTGTTTCTTGAGCTGCAAAAGCATATTTTTAGCGAAGGTTTCTGGCCGTCCGATAAATTTTACGCCGCCAAAGTGGAAGAGCAAAATCAGCGCCACCAGCGTTATCACGGCACCAGCTACAACCTGGAGCCGGATATCAAAAGCAGTCCCGGCGGCCTGCGCGATATCCATACTCTGCAATGGGTGGCCCGTCGCCATTTTGGCGCCACCTCGCTGGACGAAATGGTCGGCTTCGGCTTTTTGACGCTGGCAGAACGCGCCGAACTGAATGAATGTTTGCATATCCTGTGGCGGATTCGCTTCGCCCTGCATCTGGTCGTTAGTCGTTACGACAACCGCCTGCTGTTTGACCGCCAGCTCAGCGTGGCGCAACGGCTAAACTACGGCGGCGAAGGCAACGAGCCTATCGAGCGGATGATGAAAGACTATTTCCGGGTCACGCGACGGGTCAGCGAACTGAATCATATGCTGTTGCAACTGTTCGACGAGGCGATCCTCGCCCTGCCTGCCGATGAAAAACCGCGCCCGATTGATGACGACTTTCAACTGCGCGGCACATTGATCGATCTGCGCAACGACGACCTGTTTATCCGTAAGCCCGAAGCGATATTGCGGATGTTTTACATCATGGTGCGTAACAGCGCGATCAGCGGGATTTACTCCACAACGCTGCGCCATTTGCGCCATGCCCGCCGTCATTTAACCCAGCCGCTATGCTACATTCCGGAAGCGCGTTCGCTGTTTCTCAGTATGTTGCGCCATCCGGGCGCGGTGAGTCGCGGCCTGCTGCCGATGCATCGGCACAGCGTTTTGTGGGCCTATATGCCGCAATGGTCGCACATTGTCGGCCAAATGCAGTTTGACCTGTTTCATGCCTATACGGTGGATGAGCACACTATCCGTGTGATGCTCAAGTTGGAGAGTTTTGCTAACGAAGAGACCCGCCCGCGCCATCCGCTATGCGTGGATCTGTGGCCGCGCTTGCGACAGCCGGAGCTAATTCTGATTGCCGCGCTGTTCCACGATATCGCCAAAGGTCGCGGCGGCGATCACTCGGTTCTCGGCGCCCAGGACGTGCTCAAATTCGCCGAGCTGCACGGTCTGAACTCACGTGAAACGCAGTTGATCGTCTGGCTGGTGCGTCAGCATTTGCTGATGTCGGTGACTGCTCAGCGCCGTGATATTCAGGATCCGGAAGTGATCAAGCAATTCGCTGAAGAAGTACAAACGGAACATCGTCTGCGCTTTTTAGTGTGCCTGACTGTCGCGGATATTTGCGCTACTAACGAAACGCTGTGGAATAGCTGGAAGCAAAGTCTGCTGCGCGAGCTGTACTTTGCGACGGAAAAACAACTACGTCGTGGGATGCAAAACACGCCAGATATGCGCGAACGCGTTCGCCATCATCAGCTTCAGGCACTGGCGCTACTGCGTATGGACAACATTGATGAAGAAGCGCTGCACCACATCTGGTCGCGCTGTCGCGCCAACTATTTCGTGCGCCACAGCCCAAATCAACTGGCCTGGCATGCGCGTCATCTGCTGCAGCACGATCTCAGTAAGCCGCTAATCCTGCTCAGCCCGCAGGCCACGCGCGGCGGAACGGAAATTTTTATCTGGAGCCCCGATCGCCCTTACCTGTTTGCCGCCGTCTGCGCCGAACTGGACAGGCGCAATCTAAGCGTCCACGATGCGCAGATTTTCACTACCCGCGATGGGATGGCGATGGATACGTTCATCGTGCTGGAACCGGACGGCAGCCCGCTGTCTTCAGACCGACACGAAGCGATCCGTTTTGGACTGGAACAGGCGATCACGCAGCGCAGCTGGCAGCCACCGCAACCACGTCGTCAGCCGGCAAAATTACGCCACTTTACCGTCGATACCGAGGTTACTTTCCTGCCGACCCACACCGACCGAAAATCATTCCTTGAGCTTATCGCTCTCGACCAGCCTGGACTGCTGGCGCGGGTCGGGCAGATTTTTGCCGATCTGGGAATTTCGCTGCATGGCGCCCGAATTACAACCATTGGCGAGCGAGTAGAAGATTTATTCATAATCGCCACCGCCGACCGGCGCGCCCTTAATAATGAGCTGCAGCAGGAAGTACATCAACGGTTGACAGAGGCCCTCAATCCAAACGATAAAGGGTGATGTTTTTATTTATTATGGAAAGAGTTTAACAATGCAGCAGTTACAGAACGTTATTGAGTCCGCTTTCGAGCGCCGTGCCGACATTACTCCGGCAAATGTAGATACCGTAACCCGCGAAGCGGTGAATCAGGTTATTGCTTTACTGGATTCCGGTGCACTGCGCGTCGCAGAAAAGATTGAGGGTCAGTGGGTCACGCATCAGTGGCTGAAAAAGGCGGTCCTGCTCTCTTTCCGTATTAACGATAATCAGGTTATCGAGGGTGCGGAAAGTCGTTACTTCGATAAAGTGCCGATGAAATTCGCCAACTACGACGAAGCACGCTTCCAGAAAGAAGGTTTCCGCGTGGTTCCGCCAGCGGCCGTACGCCAGGGTGCGTTTATCGCCCGTAACACCGTGCTGATGCCGTCTTACGTGAACATCGGCGCTTATGTGGATGAAGGTACGATGGTTGATACCTGGGCGACCGTGGGTTCCTGCGCGCAAATTGGTAAAAACGTTCACCTGTCCGGCGGCGTTGGCATCGGTGGCGTACTGGAGCCGTTACAGGCTAACCCGACCATCATCGAAGACAACTGCTTCATCGGCGCACGTTCTGAAGTGGTTGAAGGCGTGATCGTCGAAGAAGGCTCTGTTATCTCTATGGGCGTGTACATTGGTCAGAGCACCCGTATTTACGATCGTGAAACCGGCGAAGTGCATTATGGCCGCGTTCCGGCGGGCTCTGTGGTTGTCTCCGGCAACTTGCCGTCGAAAGATGGCAAATACAGCCTGTACTGCGCGGTGATTGTGAAGAAAGTCGATGCCAAAACGCGTGGCAAAGTAGGAATCAACGAACTGTTACGCACCATCGACTAACAGTGATTTGAAAAAGCGGGCTTAGCCCGCTTTTTTTACATCTGCGAGTGGCATAAACAAGGCTTTTCGTTAATTATTCAATGGTTATGGTGAGCTTAAGGGTACCGCTATGTATGACAATCTGAAAAGTCTGGGCATTACTAATCCTGAAGAAATCGATCGTTACAGCCTGCGGCAAGAAGCCAACAACGATATCCTGAAAATCTATTTCCAGAAGGATAAAGGCGAGTTTTTTGCCAAGAGCGTGAAGTTCAAATATCCCCGTCAGCGTAAAACGGTTGTCGCCGATGGCGTCGGCCAGGGTTACAAAGAAGTGCAGGAGATCAGTCCCAACCTGCGCTATGTGATCGACGAACTGGATCAGATCTGCCAGCGCGATCGCAGCGAAGTCGATCTTAAACGCAAGATCCTTGATGATTTACGTCATCTGGAAAGCGTCGTGACCAACAAGATCAGCGAAATTGAAGCCGATCTGGAAAAACTAACGCGTAAATAACCGCGAGTGAATGTGTTCGTAGGCCGGGTAAGGCGAAGCCGCCCCCCGGCATTTTGCCTGATAAGCGTAGCGCCAACAGGCAAGGAATTAATGCTGCTCATCCAGTTGTAGCGCGACATACAGCAGCAATCGGTCGTCAAAATTCCCTAAATCCAGCCCGGTCAGCTCTGAAATTCGATTCAGGCGATATTCCAGCGTATTACGGTGGATAAATAACGCTTTTGAGGTCGCCAGCGGCTGAACGTTATGCCGAAACCACGCCGCTAATGTTCGACGCAGTAAGCCGTTGTTATCCATTGCTTTCAGCCGTACCAACGGACGCGCCAGCTCGTTGGCCTGCCAGCCGCCTCGCAGGCTGTCCAGCAGAACTGGCAGCATCAAATCCTGGTAGAAATAGCTACGGCTTTCCGGCATCCGTTGCTTGCCGACCATCATGGTCGTGCGCGCCGTACGATACGAACGGGCAATACTGCCTGGCCCGGTAAAATAGTTGCCCAGCGACACGCGAAAACGCAGCTGTCCGTTCTCTTTCATGCGAGCAATGAGCTGCTCAACACGCTTGCGGTGATCTTCCGCGTCCCAGCGACCAAACTGATTGAGCGCCGGTTTCAGCACCACCATCTCGGTCAGGGAAACAATCGCAATCAGATTATTACGTTCAGGCGTAGTCAACGCGTTCTGCAATTGCTGTAGCTCCGCCATCGCGCTGTCAACGCCAAGCTGGCCACTATCAACCTCTACCACTGCCACCACGCGCGGCTGGTTCAAATCAATGCCTAAACGTTGCGCCCACTCCATCAGCGCCGGGGTATTCTCTTCCGCCTGAATCAGATTCATCACCAGCTCTTCACGCAGGCGGCTATCCTGCGCTAACAGATGCATCAGGCGCGACTGCTCCAGCATCATTTCGGCTGTCATGCACACCAGCTCGCCGTATTTACGTAGATGTTCCGGTTCACCGGTAAGCCCGATAACGCCAACGATTTCGCCTTCCAGACGCAACGGCAGGTTTATCCCCTGACGCACGCCGTGCAAATGCCTCGCCACTGCATCGTCAATGTCCACCACCCGGCCCTGCGAAAGCACCAGCAGCGCACCTTCGTGCAATTCACCAATGCGTTCGCGATCGCCACTGCCAATGATCCGCCCACGGGCATCCATTACGTTGATATTGGTATCAATGATGCGCATGGTTCGCGCCACGATATCCTGCGCCATTTTGGTATCAAGATGCCAGCCAGCCATAAACCCCTCCTGTGAGCAGAGCTCAAGCATAGGGAAGATAATAAGCGGCGACATTGTGCAAATGCACAAAGCGGAAGGGAGAAATATGGAGTTGTGGGAGGTATCACAAAAAGAACCCCTTCCTGTACAGGAAGGGGTTGAGGGAGATTACTGCATCAACAGATAGATGGAGCTGTCGCCACGCTGAATGTTCAGCGCCAGCACAGCGGGTTTGCTGTCGAGGATTTTGCGCAATTCGGCGATGTTTTTCACCGGCTGCTGATTCGCACCGATAATCACATCCCCTTTCTTCAGGCCGATCTGTGCAGCCGGAGAATTCGGTTTCACGTCGCTTACCACGACACCTTTATCCTGGCCTTTGTTGCTCATATCGGCACCTTCAATGCCTTTGAAGATAGAGCTGGAATCAACCTGAGTCTGGCTGCTCTGCTGCAATTCCAGGTTCACGGTGACCGGCTTACCGTCACGCAGCAGACCCAGGGTGATTTTGCTGCCGACCGGCATCGTCCCCACCTGCGCACGCAGAGCGGCGAAGCTGCTGATTGGTTTGCCGTTCAGGGAGGTAATCACATCCCCGGCTTTAATACCGGCTTTCGCTGCGGAAGAGTTCGGCATTACCTGGCTGACGAATGCGCCACGCTGAGCGTCAACTTTCATCGCTTTCGCCAGCTCAGAGCTCAGTTCGGTCCCCATAATACCCAGCTCACCACGTTTAACCTGACCAAACTCAACCATCTGTGAAGTCAGGTTTTTCACCATGTTGCTTGGGATTGCAAAACCGATACCGATGTTACCGCCGTCCGGCGCGAGGATCGCGGTGTTAATGCCGATCAGCTCACCGTTCAGATTGACCAGCGCGCCACCGGAGTTACCCCGGTTGATCGCAGCATCCGTCTGAATAAAGTTTTCATAGTTCTCCGCATTCAGGCCGCTACGGCCCAGAGCAGAAACGATGCCGGAGGTCACGGTCTCACCGAGGCCAAACGGGTTACCGATTGCTACGGTGTAATCCCCCACGCGCAGCGCGTCGGAGTCTGCCAGCTTAATCGCCGTCAGGTTTTTCGGATCCTGAATTTGGATCAGCGCGATATCGGAGCGTGGATCTTTGCCCACGATCTTCGCGTCAAATTTACGGCCATCGCTCAACTGAACCTTAATTACCGTAGCGTTATCCACCACGTGGTTGTTGGTCACGACATACCCTTTCGCAGCATCAATAATTACGCCGGAACCCAGCGCCATAAATTTCTGCTGCTGGCCGCCGCCGTTACCAGCGCCCGGTGCGCCGCCCTGGCAGAACGGTGAACTCTGGAACGGAGATCCGTCCTGGCAGAACGGTGAATTATCACCAAAGAACTGCTGGAAATTACGCGGCATACGCGGCGTATTCACCGTCGTGCTCCCCTCGACGTTAATACTTACCACCGATGGCATCACTTTTTCGAGCATCGGGGCCAGGCTTGGCATCTGTTGGGCGGTCATTGCTGAAGACGACGTCTCAGCCGCAGTTGCAGACAGGGGGGACAACGCCAAACCTAAACTCAGAGCCAGTGCACTCATTGCTAATGTGGTTTTTTTCATGTGTTTCGTTCTCGATTAACAGGTAACGCAAAATTGCTGTATACGTCAGAGTCGTTTTATAACGCTAAGTTCCAGAATTGAGTTTAAGGAAAAAGTAAAATTTTATTGGCCGTCTTTACAAATGAGTATTTATTGTTCTACGGCCATCAAGCGACGATATTCATCCCAGGCATACAAATCTGTCATCCCGCTGATATAATCCTGGATCAACCTGCAGCGATAATAATATTCCAGAACCGAATACTCAGCGCACTCCGTCGATATTTTACTAACCGCCTCAACATACGCAAGACGATGGCGGGTAGACAACTTCTGAAATAAACGGGACTCGATAGGAAAACGTTTTACTCTTTCATTGTCGACCAGTTCAGTAAAATCTGACTGAGACATTTTCAATAACGGTTGATAGATCTCCAGCAACCCGCTGATCACCCGATAGCCCTGTAATTCCAGTTGCTCAACATCCGGATGGCTAAATACATGTTTTACCGCCACATTCTTATAAACGCCCAGTAACTGGCTGAAGCTACTGGCATCTTCTAACAGCGCATGATTAAAGCTGCCTTCATAAATCTGCGGCAAATTATCAATAAACCGCTGGGCCGCATACGGAACCAGTTTATTCAGCGTATTGACGCGTAAATACATAAAGAACTGATCTTCGGTGCTGCGGCTTAATGTATTTGAACGTGATTTTTCCCAGGCGTTCTCAACAACCTGACTAAACAGAGAGCCTTTTTCGTGATGCCCCCACGCTTCATGCAGATGATGGTAAAGTTGCTCGACGCTAAAGATTCTTTTCTCAACGGCATCTTCCAGGTCGGCCACGCAATATGAGATATCATCGGCAGCTTCCATAATCCAGGTTAATGGAAAACGACTGTAAGGTGCTAATGATAATTCTTTACGTAACCGCTCAATATACGGTTCCTCGGAAAGGTAATAACCAGGCTTCTTCATTAAATAGTTGTGCGTCTCGGGTGCACTGCCGCGCCACCATGCCGGACGGGTATATTTTAAAATACCGCCAACCTGCGCCCAGGTAAGGTTCATACGCATCAAAGTATGCACCAGACGAATACCCTGCGCATTGCCTTCAAAATGACACAAGTCCTGGCGTACCTTGCGGCGAATATCATTCAGCGACTCTTCACCTTCACGCAAACGTAATGCCGTCACCTGGCAGCGGTCATCACTCAGTGGCTGACTTTCCGCGTCGGCGGGATACAACCGCTGGCGAAACCAGTCATTAATCGCCGCTTCGCCAAAATGACCAAACGGCGGATTACCGATGTCATGCATCAGGCACGACATTTCGACAATACTCTCAAACGGTCCCGTCAGTTCATCCAGACCATACTGCTCCAGCAGCTTTAGCTCTTTCAGTCGGCTGAGGATCTCTTTCGCGATATAGCGCCCAACCTGCTGCACTTCCATCGAGTGCGTCAGACGCGTACGCACCGCTGCATTACGCTCCAGCGGAAAGACCTGGGTTTTTTGTTGCAGCCGGCGAATAGCCGGAGAATTGATAATACGTCCACGATCGCTTTCAAAAATTCGCAGGATCTCATGCTCCGTCTTCACGCCCTGCGGCGAACGGTAACGGCGATGCCAGTTTATTTTTTTTCGGAAATCGATCTGTACCATATCCTCTCCCGCCTGAGAAATGCGCTACCCCTTAAGCGCATGATAGACTATGCCCTCAAATCTGGCTTATCGCGAGTAAATCTATGAAAATCGGCATCATTGGTGCAATGGAAGAAGAAGTTACGCTGCTGCGTGACAAAATCGAAAACCGTCAGACCATCACGCTCGGCGGTTGTGAAATTTACACCGGCCAACTGAACGGTACTGAGGTTGCGCTTCTGAAATCAGGTATCGGTAAAGTGGCTGCGGCGCTCGGCGCTACGCTGCTGCTTGAACGCTGCAAGCCGGACGCCATCATTAATACCGGTTCCGCGGGTGGCCTGGCCTCTACGCTGAAAGTCGGCGATATCGTAGTTTCTGATGAAGCGCGCTATCACGACGCCGACGTCACTGCCTTTGGTTATGAATTTGGTCAGCTACCGGGTTGCCCGGCTGGTTTTAAAGCCGATCCTGCGTTGATTGCAGCCGCAGAATCTTGCATCGCCGAACTCAATCTGAACGCTGTTCGCGGACTTATCGTCAGCGGCGATGCATTCATTAATGGTTCCGTGGGGCTGGCTAAAATTAAGCATAACTTCCCGCAGGCGATTGCCGTTGAGATGGAAGCGACCGCAATTGCGCACGTTTGCCACAACTTTAAGGTGCCATTTGTCGTGGTTCGCGCTATCTCTGACGTTGCCGATCAGCAGTCCCATCTCAGCTTTGACGAATTCCTGGTGGTTGCCGCGAAGCAGTCAAGCCTGATGGTTGAAACGCTGGTGCAGAAACTGGCGCATGGCTAAATTATTCTCCAGGGCGCTGGTCGCCCTGCTTTTCACTCTCCCGGCGTTCCTTTACGCCGCACCGCGTGTTGTAACGCTTTCTCCTGCCAATACCGAACTCGCTTTTGCCGCAGGCATTACCCCAGTTGGCGTCAGCAGCTACTCAAACTACCCGCCAGAAGCCAAAAATATTGAAGAGGTCTCAACATGGCAAGGTATGAATCTTGAGCGTATTGTGGCGCTGAAGCCTGATTTGGTCATCGCCTGGCGCGGGGGAAATGCTGAGCGGCAGGTGAATCAACTGACCTCCCTGGGAATTAAGGTCATCTGGGTGGACGCCGTTACCATTGAACAGGTTGCCGATGCGCTACGCCAGTTGGCTGCGTGGAGCCCCAAGCCTGAACAAGCTAAACAGGCGGCGCAAACCATGCTTGATGACTATGCTTTACTTAAATCTCAGTATGCCAACAAACCGAAAAAACGCGTGTTTCTCCAGTTTGGTGCCAATCCTCTGTTTACCAGTGGAAAAGGTTCTATTCAGCACGAAGTTCTTGAGGTATGCGGCGGAGAAAACATCTTTGCCGGTAGTCGGGTTCCCTGGCCGCAGGTTAGCCGTGAGCAGGTCCTGGCACGAGCTCCCCAGGCTATTGTTGCAACCGGCGGTCCGGGCGAAACTCTGAAAATTGAGCAATACTGGGGAAACCAGCTAAAAATACCTGTTATTACACTTAATAGTGACTGGTTCGAACGCGCGAGCCCGCGTATTATCCTCGCCGCAAAACAACTCTGTAATGCGCTTTCACAGATAAATTAGCGCCTGCCCCCACCAGGTCTGTTGTGAGGATTTAAAAATGCTCGTCTATTGGCTGGATATTGTCGGCACCGCGGTATTTGCAATCTCTGGTGTATTACTGGCCGGAAAATTACGTATGGATCCGTTTGGCGTCCTGGTCCTCGGCGTGGTTACCGCCGTTGGCGGTGGCACGATCCGCGATATGGCGCTGGATAATGGACCGGTTTTTTGGGTTAAAGATCCAACCGATCTGGTCGTGGCGATGATCACCAGCATGCTGACGATCCTGTTGGTACGGCAGCCAAGACGCCTGCCGAAATGGATCCTTCCGGTGCTTGATGCCGTTGGCCTGGCGGTGTTCGTGGGTATTGGCGTCAACAAGGCCTTTCTCGCAGGAACAGGACCCTTGGTGGCGATTTGTATGGGGGTGATTACCGGCGTCGGCGGTGGGATCATTCGCGATGTATTAGCACGTGAAGTCCCGATGATTTTGCGTACCGAGATCTACGCCACAGCCTGTATTATCGGCGGGATCGTGCATGCGACGGCGTTTTATACCTTTGATGTTTCACTGGAAAACGCCAGTATGATGGGGATGATTGTCACCCTGCTGATTCGGCTTGCCGCCATTCGCTGGCATTTGAAATTACCGACGTTTGCGCTGGATGATAACGGACGTTGACATGATGATGCAGAATATGTAGGCCGGATAAGGCGTTTACGCCGCCATCCGGCACATTGCCCGGTGGCGCTACGCTTACCGGGCCTACACCATCAGACCACTGGTATTACAGACAGCAATCAGATGCTGAAAGAAGAACCACACCCGCAGGTGCTTTTCGCATTCGGGTTAGTCACAACGAAGCGGGAACCTTCCAGACCTTCGGTATAGTCAACCGCGCCGCCCACCAGATATTGCAGGCTCATCGGGTCAACCACCAGACCAACACCTTGTTTCTCAATGGTCATATCACCATCGTTCACCTGATCGTCAAAGGTGAAACCGTACTGGAAACCGCTGCAACCACCGCCGGTGATATACACACGTAATTTCAGATTCGGGTTATCTTCGTCAGCGATCAGGCTTTTTACTTTATTGGCTGCTGCTTCAGTAAATTGCAGTGGCAGCGCTACGTCATCACTCATATTTTGCTCCAAACGACATTGGCAATTGGGCAAATTATAACCCAATGGTTAAGGCCATTATCTAATACCCTGGTATTTCGTTCAAGTATTCTCGCCAGCGGCTGTACCCTGGCTTTTAGCCGCCTGCTCCGCTTCCTGTTTTGCCAGCGTACGGGCAAGGATAGTCGAGTATAGCGGCTTTCCGCCCATAAATTGGGCTAATAGTGTTGCGCCAAGACAGGTAATAATCATTGGCAAAATGAGCTGATAGTTATCGGTCATCTCCAGCACCAGCACAATACCGGTGAGCGGCGCCCTTACCGACGCCGCCAACAATGCTCCCATTCCGGCGATGGCGAAGGTCCCGGCCTCCAGATGATAATGCGGAAAAGAGGCCGCTGCCGCCATACCGAACGCGGTGCCAAGCAACGTGCCCAATGCCAGCATCGGGGCAAATATCCCGCCGGGCGCGCCGGACGAGAAGCACAGCAGCGTGGTAATGACGCGGGCAATAAAGATAAACAGCAGTAAACCAACGCTGAAATTCCCTGCCGCAGCGATAGGTATCAGGTTAAACCCGCCTCCAGCCGCTTCAGGTGTAATTAAGCCAAGAATCCCGCACAGACCGCCGATCGCACCGCCCATCAGCACCCATTTTTTGAGATCGCCGCCATGGAAACGCTGGAACATATCCTGAGTCCGCAACACCATAGTGTTGAAAAATGGCCCGACACAGCCAAAAATAATCCCCAGGACCAGATACAACCACAGCGTGTTCACCGGCGCATTGGAGAGCTTCCCAACTTCAATAAGCGGTGCCTCGCCGTTGAAAACACGAAACACAATGCTCGACATGATGACGCCGGTAAACACGGCTTTGATCGAGACAAGGTTATAGCGAAACTGCGGGCGCATCTCTTCAATAATGAACAGGATCCCCGCCAGAGGGGCGTTAAACGCCGCCGAAAGGCCCGCTGCCGCACCGGTAGCCAATAAGGTATGTCGCGCTTCTGCGCTACGCATGCGGAAAATATCCAGCACCATGCGCCCGAGGTTACCACCGATCTGCACGGTCGGTCCTTCTCGCCCGAGCACCATACCGGCACCCAGCGTGCCCATACCGCCGAAAAATTTCACCGGCAGTACGCGCCACCAGCGCACAGGCCGCAGCTCTTCCAGCGCGCCTTCAATCTCTGGGATCCCCGAACCACCAGCTTCCGGCGCAAATTTACGCACCAGAAAGTAGCCAACCATCGCCAGCAACGCAGAGAGAATAAATGCCAGCGGCCACAGCAGAATGGCATGGTCCGCAACCTGAGCCAGCGCGCCAATGCGCTGATTCTGCACCCAGGTCACCGCTTTCTCAAATGCCACGCCAACAAGCCCTGTCACTGTACCCACTACGGCAGCCATCAACAGGATCGCCAACGGCGTTTTGTCTCGTTCCAGGAGTCGACGGATTTGATCCCTGCGGCGTAAACGCACAATTTGTTGTGCTTCAAAAGAGGGAGTGTCTGTCTTCATCAGATGATCATTAATTGGTAATACAAATACGGAATCGGCATTCTACTCGCACATTTCACGAAAATCCCCTGCAAATCGTATTGTTTCAAATGCGTAAAACTTTCATAACCTTCTCTGAATAACTAGAATAGCGGGCATTTACTTTTTCTACGAACCAGGACCCCATCCATGAGTAAGTCTGAAAATCTCTACAGCGCAGCACGCGAACTTATCCCTGGCGGCGTCAACTCCCCCGTTCGCGCCTTTACTGGCGTGGGTGGTACTCCGCTGTTTATCGAAAAAGCCGACGGCGCGTATCTGTACGATGTCGATGGTAAAGCCTATGTTGACTACGTCGGTTCCTGGGGACCGATGGTGCTGGGCCATAATCACCCGGCAATCCGTAATGCGGTGATTGAAGCTGCGGAGCGCGGTTTAAGCTTTGGCGCACCGACCGAAATGGAAGTGAAAATGGCGGAGCTGGTCACTGAACTCGTGCCGACCATGGACATGGTGCGCATGGTGAACTCCGGCACGGAAGCGACGATGAGCGCAATCCGTCTGGCGCGCGGTTTCACCGGTCGCGATAAGATCATCAAATTTGAAGGCTGCTACCACGGTCATGCTGACTGTCTGCTGGTCAAAGCGGGTTCCGGCGCGTTAACGCTGGGTCAGCCGAACTCCCCGGGCGTTCCGGCTGATTTCGCGAAACACACCCTGACCTGCACCTATAACGATCTCGCTTCAGTACGTGCGGCATTTGAACAATATCCGCAGGAGATCGCCTGCATCATCGTTGAACCGGTCGCAGGCAACATGAACTGCATCCCGCCGCTGCCGGAATTCCTGCCGGGCCTGCGTGCGCTATGCGATGAGTTTGGCGCGCTGTTGATCATCGATGAAGTGATGACCGGCTTCCGCGTGGCGCTGGCCGGTGCACAGGATTATTACGGCGTCGTGCCGGATCTGACTTGTCTTGGCAAAATCATCGGTGGCGGAATGCCCGTTGGCGCATTCGGAGGCCGTCGCGATGTGATGGACGCACTGGCGCCGACTGGACCGGTTTACCAGGCGGGGACGCTTTCCGGTAACCCAATCGCGATGGCGGCAGGTTATGCCTGTCTGACCGAAGTCGCCCAGCCGGGTATTCATGAAACGCTGAACGAACTGACGACGCGTCTGGCGGAAGGTCTGCTGGAAGCTGCTGAAGAAGCGAATATTCCGCTGGTAGTTAATCATGTAGGCGGGATGTTCGGGATATTCTTCACCGATGCAGAAACCGTAACCTGCTATCAGGATGTGATGGCATGCGACGTTGAACGCTTCAAGCGTTTCTTCCACATGATGCTGGATGAAGGAATTTATCTGGCGCCGTCCGCGTTCGAAGCAGGCTTTATGTCCGTGGCGCACAGTGAAGAAGATATCAATAACACCATCGACGCCGCGCGCCGGGTGTTTGCGAAACTGTAAAGGAGAACGTCCAGAAGCAACGTAGGCCGGGTAAGGCGAAGCCGCCACCCGGCTTTTTTATTGCCGGATGGCGACGCAAAGCGTCTTATCCGGCCTACATGAAAAGAATCAGCCTCAGCGGCTCTGCTTTCTCAACAAATAGATAAAGTACGGCGCGCCAATAAACGTCGACAGTAATCCCGCCGGGATCTGATACGGAAACAACACCATCCTGCCGCACCAGTCAGCAAAAACCAGCAACACGCCACCCGCCAGCGCTGAAATCAGCATATGCGGCATCGCCCGACGAAAACCCATCATCCGGGCAATATGCGGCGCCATCAGCCCGACAAAGCTCAACGGTCCAATGGTCATAGTGGCTGTCGCCGTCAGCCCTGCCGCCAGCAGCAGTAACCCCACGCGTGATGGCGTAATAGCCATACCGACAGCCCGCGCCGTATCGCCGCCAAGCGGTAAAATTGTCAGCCAACGGCGGCACAGCGGCGTCATCGCCAGCAGGATGACCATTACAATCCCGGTGCGCAGCACCTGTTCGCCACTCGCGTTATAAGTTGAGCCGGAGATCCAGGTTAGCACCCCCGCCATACGCGGATCGCCGCTGGCCTGCAGCATCATCAGCAGCATTGTAAACGCCGTGCTGAGCGCCATCCCTGCCAGCAACATGCGGTGCGGTGAAAAGCCCCCGCGCCCGGCGGCAATCATAATGATAAGCAAGGTGGCTGCCGCACCGAGGCTCCCGGCCGGCAGCAGCCAGCCAAAGGCATTGCCGGGGACCAGAAATAACATTAGCACCACGCCAAATGCCGCCCCGGAGCTAATTCCTAATACTTCCGGACTGGCCATTGGATTTCCGGTCAGACGCTGAATAATACAGCCAGCTACCGCTAACATTACCCCGGCAATCAGCGCTGCCAGAACACGCGGCCAGCGCCAGGGCATGAGCTCATCCAGCATCGCGCCGCTGGCCCATGTCCAGCCGTGAGCATCGCGGCCAAACGCGAGCGCCACAATAACGGTAAGCAGCAATATCGCCCCGCCCGCCAGGGCAAACATCAGTACATTCTGGCGCTCAGCAGCGATGCGGTTACTGGCATTCATATCCGGCGCGCTCATACTTCTAAGGCGCGGCAACAGCCACAGCAGCAATGGCGCGCCAATCAGCGCCGTCACCGAACCAGTGGAAACTTCCATCCATACGCGGGTCAGCCACAGAATGATTTGGTCGGAGAGCCAGAGGATCAACGCACCAATCAGCGGGGCCAACATCAGACGCGCCAGCAGACGACGCGCGCCGAGCATTTTCGCCAGCAGCGGTGCAAACAGGCCAATAAAGCCGATAATCCCAACCGCGTTAACCAGTAAGGCGCTGATAACAATGGCCAGCGATAACGCCGCCAGACGTGCCAGCGACAGCGCCAGACCGAGGTTACGCGCCACACCGTCATCCAGTCCCATCAGCGTCATTGGGCGTAATAACAACAGCGTCAGCATCACACCGCCCAGCAGTTGCGGCCACAGACGCTGTACGCCGCTCCAGTCGGTCTGCGTTAGCGTACCGCTGCTCCATAAAAACATGCTTTGCAGTTGATCGTGATGGAAGATAACCATCAACTGGTTAATTGCCCCGCAGTACAGGCTGACCACCAGCCCGGCAAGGATTAACGTCACCGGAGAAAGACGTTTGCCCCAGGCAACGCCAAACACCAGAGCCCCAACAACACATGCTCCCGCCAGTGCCGCAAATTGCGTGGTCAGCGCACCGGGAATAGCCCACAGCGTGGTAACCGTAATGCCCAACTGCGCCCCGGTTGCGACACCTAACGTAGTGGGTTCTGCCAGTGGGTTACGCAGCACCTGCTGAAACAAGACACCGACCAGCCCCAGCCCGGCACCGACCAACAGCGAAATCGCCAGCCTCGGCAGCAGACTGTAGTGGAAAACCATCTGCTCAATAGCATTGATATCCGGTGACCAGATAGCCTGTTGCCACTGACTGCGCGGTAGTGCAACAGAGAAGTTTACCCAGGTCAGCCAACAGGCAGCGACAAACAGAACCGCCAGAAGAAGGGTCGGGAATAGCGCAATTCGTTTACTCACGCTTTGCCTCCCAGCGCATTATCCAGAATGCGGGCAAAATGCATCGCCGAGAGCGTGGCGCCATAGAACCAGACGGCAGGCACACGCTGAAAACGTCCGCTGCGGACAAACGGCATCGCCTGCCACAACGGCGTAGACATCAGCGCAGCCATCTCTTTATCGTTGCCGTGGTCAAAACACAGCACATCGACATTCTTATAAGCAGCCAGACGGTCAATACTCACGGCAGTGCTGCCCCAAAAGTTTGTCTCGCCCTGCCAGGCGTTGGGGATCCCATAATCATCCAGCACGTCCTGAAACAGGCTGTTTGGGCCAAACACCAACATATGTCGCGAATCAAGCAGGGAAGTGAGAAGTACAGGGCGCGCGCCGCGTTGAATGAAGCGCGGTTTCAGGCTGGCGATAAAACGATCGTACTCGGTCAGATGGCGTTCAGCAGAGGCTTGCAGATTGAACAATTGCGCCATTTCCTGCAGCGATTGTCGCGCAACGGCCAGCGGCTTTTTACCGTCACTGAAGTTAAATCCCCGGCCAGGCGCAATCCGCGCCAGCTTTTCAGGGGAAGGACCATAGCCTGCCGACCACAGCAAAAACGAGGGTTTCATTTCGGTCAACAGTTCGAGATTGGGCTCCGTACGTAGCCCGACATCAATCACAGAATCCGGCAACGGGGGCTCACTGACCCACAGCTTGTAGTTAGGGATATCGGCAATGCCATACGGCGTAATACCCAGCGCCAGCAATAGCTCTACCGGTAGCCATTCCAGCGCCACAATGCGCTGCGTATCAACCGCCGCAGCGTGCGCCGTATTCATCCGCCATAGCAGCGGCGACAGCGCCATCGCCGCAAGCAGCCGCCGACGGGTAATATGATGTAATTCAATCATTAATAGACAAAACTCACGGGTGCGGCACCGGCCGGATGCGGCAAAATGCCCATCGGGATACCGTAAATCTGTTCCAGAGTTTCACTGCGCATCAGTTCAGCAGGCGTCCCTTGTGCAATCATTTCACCACCACGCAGCGCAACTAAGTAATCACAGTAGCGGGCCGCCATGTTGATATCATGCAGCACCGCAATCACCGTCAGCCCGCGCTGCTGACTTAAGCGATGCACCAGTGCCAGTACGTCAACCTGATGAGCGATATCCAGCGCGGAAGTCGGTTCATCAAGCAGCAGACAGCGGCTGTCCTGCGCTACCAGCATGGCAATCCACGCGCGCTGGCGTTCTCCGCCGGACAGACTATCAACCAAACGGTGCGCCAGCGGTTTTAAGCCAACCAGCGAAATCGCCTCTTCTACTTTCTCTCTGTCGGCAACGCCAAAACGTCCCAGCGCTCCGTGCCACGGATAGCGGCCAATCGCCACCAGTTCGCGCACAGTCATCCCTTCGGCCTGCGGCAACTGCTGCGGCAGATAGGCGACCTTGCGGGCAAACGCTTTACTGCTCCAGTTCTCCAGCGGCTGTTCGTCGAGCAGGATTTCACCTTCTGACGGCGGCTGATGACGTCCCAGCATTTTCAATAACGTCGATTTTCCGGAACCGTTGTGGCCGATAAGGCCGGTCACTTTACCCACAGGAAAAGTTAATGAGAGAGGATGCAAAAGCGTGCGGCCAGGCACACGAAAGGAGACATTACGCAACGCAAAAGTAGTGTCGGGATGGGATCTGTTTTCCTGCATAGCAGCCAACTTGTAAAACGGGCACGCAAAGCGTGCCCAATAGAAATTAGAAACGGAAGGTTGCGGTTGCAACGACCTGACGTTCTGCGCCCCAGAAGCAGCCATAGGTATTGAAGCAGCTGGCGACGTATTCACGGTCAAACAGGTTGTTCACATGCAGCGCCACGTTGGAGCCCGCCATGCCGACGCGCGCCAGATCGTAACGTACTAACGCATCCACCAGCGTATAGCTCCCCACTTTAAAGGAGTTTGCCGGATCGCCATAACTGGAACCAGTATAACGAACGCCAGTACCCAACGTCAGCCCGGAAAGCGCGCCGTCATAAAGGGTGTAATCGCCCCACAATGATGCCATATGTTTTGGCACCTGCGCAGGCGTATTGCCCTTGTAGTTGGTGTCGGTGGTGTATTCCGCGTCGGTGTAGGTATAAGAACCCACTACGTTGACGCTGGCAGACAGCGCCGCTTTCGCTTCAATTTCCACTCCGCGAGAACGAATTTCACCGCCTTCAACTGACCAGAACGATCCGTTCGGATCGGCCATCAGATTGTTGGTTTTGGTCAACTGATAGACAGCACCGGTGATCACGATTGGACGATCGTTCGGCACGTACTTCACGCCAGCTTCGTACTGCTTACCTTTAGATGGCGTAAAGATATTACCGCTTGCCCCCGTCTGGGAAGCCGGTTCAAACGACTCGCTGTAGCTGAAATATGGGGTTACGCCGTTGTCGAACAGATAGTTAACCCCACCGCGCCAGGTGAATTGCTTATCATCGCGGGAATCCGTTACGCCAGAAACACGGTTCAGAGAGTCCTGTTTAGCCCAGTCGTAACGACCGCCCAGAGTAACCAGCACCTTATCCCATTGCGCCTGATCCTGAACATACAAGCCAGTCTGCTTCTGTTTGTTCAGCACTTTGTAAGGACCTGAAGGGCCTGGGTGTGAGCCAAAATCGAAGTCGCTGCGGTCGAGGTTATAGATATCGGACGGCGCAACAGAGCCCGCATAGCCAAACCAGGAGTTGATATCATTACGCATACGCATAAAGTCAACGCCAGTCAGCAGCGTGTGATCTACGTCGGCAGTAGCGAACTTGCTTTGCAGCTGAGTATCGACGGAGAAGTTCTGCAATTTCTCATTATCGATAACATACTGACGCGTCAGCGTATGATCCCAGTCGGCCTGAGGAACGCTGGCACAAGGGCTGTTAGCCGGATCCTTGGTATAGAGCGGATCGGAGCACATACCGTAGCCATACACGCTGTTCTGCGAGACTTTATTTTGCGCGTAACGCAGGTTCTGACGCACGGTAAAGGTGTCGTTAAATTCGTGATCGAAGCTGTAGCCCACCATCTTCTCGTTACGAGAATAGGTATTGTTGTTCGCCCCTTCGTTGAAATCGGTAGGCAGACGCTTGCCATTCGGCAACTCAGTCACCGTCCCTTCTTTCGGCAACCAGCCGTAATAACCGGTTTCCGGCTCGTTCTGGAAGTAGGAGAGGAAGGTGAAGTTTGTCTTATCGTCCGGACGCCATGAGAAAGATGGCGCGATGGCATAGCGTTGTTCTTCTGCGCCCTGCTGCTGCGCATTCGCGGAACGCGCCAGGCCAGTTAAGCGGTAAGAGTATACACCGTCATCATCCAGCGCATCGCTGAAATCAAAACCTGTCTGGAACAGGCTGTCAGTGCCCATCTTGAACTGAATTTCTTTTAACGGCTCTGTGGTCGGGCGTTTGCTGACCATATTCAACAACCCACCCGGGTTGCTCTTTCCGTACAGAACGGAAACCGGACCGCGCATCACTTCGGCACGCTCCAGCATATAAGGGTCTATGACCGCATCGTTGTAGAAGTTGCCCTGCATCTTCAGGCCATTCAGATAGTTATTCTGACTTTGGCCGTCGGCGGCAAATCCGCGAATAATTAAGTAGTCATAGGTATTGGACGCACCACGCGTACCCACGGCAACGCCCGGGGTGTAGCTAAGCGCCTCTTTGACCGATTTTGGCTGATGCAACGCCATCTCTTCGGCGGTGACCACAGAAATAGACTGAGGAACTTTTTGAATTGGAGTGTCGGTTTTGGTCGCCGTAGCAGACTGTCGTGCGGCGATGGTTGCCGCAGGCCCCCATGCGCTTTCCTGCGGAGCAGGAGCTGCAGTTACGGTGATGGTTTCTTCTTTCGGGTCAACCGCCGCCTGTGCATAGACAGACATGCCGCTAACCGCTGTGGCTACCACTACTGCGATTTTACGCAGTGATGAACTTGGCTGAGCAGTTTTAAGACGCGCCATTGGTATTTCTCTGATGAAAGTGAATGATAACGTAAACGAGAATTATTATTATAACGGCAGCATAATATTCGAAACTCTGGCGAGATAGCAAGCAATACGCGCCCCTACTAAAACTGAGGGGTTAAGAAATAACCAGATGAAAAGAAAGGGTTAATAAATTAGGCTGGAATGTTAGAGCGCTGACAACCCGCCGCAGCGGGTCGCAAGGCGTTAGCGGTAAAAGACCTCAAAAGTCGCGACGGCGTCCACTTTCCCGGCTTTGACATTGCCGGTTTTGGCATAGCGTGCCTTCAGCGGAATTTCTGCCACTTCGTTAGCGCTGGTGCTGCTCACAGCGGTATAGGTTTGATCAAAACTCAGCACATTATTGTTCGTGTCCAGAATCTGGATACCGACACCGCTGGCAGAGCTGTCTCCACTGGCGATAGCCAAAATATTGCCATCCGTAACGCCTGTCGAACCAGCACTGTTGAACTTATAATCGATTTGGGTACCTGCCCGACAATCAGAAATCTCGATTTTGAAACTGTTATCGGTGAGTACTTCTGAAAATTGACTGTCAAAGTTATCGACATTAATCGTCTTCAGCGGCACGTAGATATTTTTATCCTCCAGGTTACAGGTATTAGTCTGGATATGAATGCTGGTGGGAGATACCAATATCTGAGCTATCACATCATTACCCCACTTCTCTTGCGCTGTCAGCCGGGAGGTATCAAGATAACCATCCTCGACGTCGCCCGTCACAACCAACTGCATTGACGCATGGTACTTTGTATGAATACTGTTCCATCCGCTTGCTCCATAGCTATAAAAATGCATGGGTGTGACGATATCCTCAGAGGTAAAGGTAGGTGTTCGTTCTTCCGCTTCAGCCATGCGGATACCTATACCTGGAACGCTAGTCTGATAAACGCCTTCCAGCACTCCATTGCGGGCATCGGCATCCGTTAACACTGCGTAACCTTTGTATTTGTTGCCAGTATCCTGGCAATCCATATCGATTTGGCCGCTCTCAATGCTTCCCTCATAAATAACCGTACCAACTGATACGTCAGGCTCCACAGTGATGCTTGCCGGTAGCTGAAAGGTCATTGCGCCATTTTCCGGGTAATTTCCGGTACATGTGGCGGCATAAACAGGTGCCGCAGATCCAGCTAAAATCAATATGATCAACATAGCCCTGAAAATGTTTATGTTCCTTTTACTCATATCTGACAATTTCCGTATTCATAAGCCATCTTCCATTATTGGCAATTAACCGTAGCTGAGAGAATTCCCGTACCCATGTTCTCAGGCACGCTTACGCTACCCGTACATTTCGTCTGTGCGGTATTTCCCCATTGCACCTCAATGCGCTGTGTTCCTTTTAGCCCAGTGACATACACTTCACCGTCGTCACCCACGATCGATGTCGTACCGTCCATACTTAACAGAGCACCAAAAGGAACCACGCTCTGACCATGTTTTAAGGTAAGTAATGCACGCTTACCTGAACGCGCCGTGAAGTCAGCCTTCAGGACGGCTCCTTTTGTCGGAACCACATCCAGAGAAGCATCCTGAATATCAATATCATCACGTCCCTGAGTATTCACAGTAATAGTATTACGGCGATAATTGGTTAAAGTTGGCACAATGGCATTGCCCCAATAATCGGTGTAAACCCCCCGGGAATTTTGTATTTTTACATTATCGCCATCGGTAATGTGCACAATGGCAAAAGCATCCTGAATGGATTGTCCAAGCGTTATTCCCTGCGAATGCGCAACAACGGAACCCTGGGCGCCATAGCCCCACTGTTTACTGTCTTTTTGATAACTGTAATTGGCGCTGAACTCGCCAACCGATGTCCGATACCGGGAAGAGAGATAGGCACCATAACCGACATCGTTATCGGTGTAGGTTTGCTGAAGGTTATAATTTAAATTGTTATCTTCCAGTAGCGTTCCACTGACGCCAACCTGATGTGCACTATTACCATTTTTTGAACTTGTCAGAGTATATGTTCCCCAGGCATTCGCCAGCCAACGCGAAAGAGGGACATTCATTGAGATAGAAAACTGCTGATCGTTAGTGGTTGATGGCGTTTTTGTCATGCTGTAATTCAGCGACCAGTTAACGCCCTGCCAACTGCTGCTGTAACCGAGACTCACGCTTCGTTCATGGCCTTCCATTCCCCAGTAATCTTGCTGATAAGCATTGGCGTATACAGATCCCCAGCTCTGTAACGACTGAGAAAGATTAAGTTGCAGGCGGCTGCGACGGTTATAGCTATCGCGATAGCTATAGATGCTGTCATCGTCGTAGCTGTTATTACGCTGATCGAGAGCCTCCTGAAAGGTATAAAACCCGGAGGTGGAATAACGATAGCTGGCCAGCGTGACCGTGGTATTGGTTAACGGAAAATCTTTTGCGTACTGCGCGCGCCACGACTGGCCATTCGCATCCGCGCGTTCGTCGTCAAACGCGGTTCTCGCCGCCGTTAGATCCATCGACAGCGAACCAAAATCGCGTAAATCGGCTCCGATGCCGACCAGTCCGGCGCGATACATCGACGCGCCCTGCAGACCGCCGTAAGCGGTAATTCCGAAAGGCAAGCCATAAATTGCCGTAGCCTGGCTGAATTCCGGCTCCTCGCCGTTATCAACATCACGATATTTCCCGGCTGCCAGGCTGTACTTCAGCACGCCTTCACGTTGCATAATCGGCACCGAGGAGCTGGCCTGAATAAAGCTGCGCTCTGTACCGTCGGCCTCCGTCACGGTGACTTCCAGATCCGCTCCTGCCGTCACCTGCGTTAAATCACGAATTTCAAACGGGCCAGGCGAGACGTTGGTCTGGTAGATGGTGTAACCGTTTTGCTTAATGGTGACTTTGGCATCGCTATTAGCAATCCCACGAACGACCGGGGCAAAGCCCTGTAATCCACTGGGCTGCATACTGGTATCGGTCTCCAGCTTAACGCCCGTCATCTGCACGCTATCGAACAGTTCGCCGTTAGTGTAGGTTTGCCCTATCTGAAGCTGGCTACGCAATGCTTTGACATCGCGTCCAAGCGTCGTATTAATAGATTGCCAACCATTATCACTCCCCCAATTGCTGGTGTTACGCAAACGCCAGGGGCCGATATTCATCCCTGAATTCAAACTTGCCCAGTTCGAAGCATTATTTTGACCTCTGGATTGTTGGTGCGATCCCGAAATATAGTAACTGGTCCATAGAGCCGGAATGCCGTCATCCCAGAAAGTGGGATTGCTTTCGCCCGAAATTTTGCGGTCGCGGTAGATCTGCGGAATACGTAATTGCAGCACCTGTGTTTCCGGACTGAAGTCATAGCGTCCATCCGCGATATATTCGCTAATATCACCCAGCAACGTATCTTCGTTAACATTATTTAATGCCGGAACCGTATCAACTTTAACGCCCAGTTCGCGCAGCTCCGCTTTGGTAAATTGCGGAATCAGTTTGCTGTTATCTTTTGAAAGGAGGTAATTTAAATTTCGTTTATCAATGCGATCCTGATCCCAAACAATCGACGTTAAATAACGTCCGGGGGATAAACCATTATGCTGTAAAAAAGCTTCAAGCGCCCCGGTATTCTCAAGTGGGGTTCCCGTTTCAAGTACACTGAGATTGAAATAATCATCAGCACAAACGGAACCACTCGCAGTCAATATAGCGAATGTCAGCGTATTGAGAGCAAAAAGCCGGGCAGTACGATGTGAAGGCATAAATGTCACCCCATAACTCATCGATAGCTGATTTACAGCGACTGTTTACGCTGTTCGGTTTCTGAGCCAAAATCATTAATTGCGGTCCAGACAACGTTGCCTTTTACTGCCGATGGCAGCGGAAAACGCTGCTCACCAAATGGAGCAACCATCATCGTTAATGCCGTCGGAGAGGACTGGTTTGTAGCCGGTTTAATCGCTTTTCCCGCCACAGAGATCTGTCCGAAGGTGATATAGAAGGGTGTGGGGTTTTTCACCACCAGTTGATTTTGATGGCGGCTAAATTGCAACGATTGCCAGGCCATTTTTGCCTCGTCTTCTGTCAATGAGGCCGGTCGATAAAACAGTTTTAATTTAGTTTTAATGGCAAATTGTAACGTGTTCTTGTCATGCAATTCTTCTGGGATCGCTGCAACAGATTTGATGTTCGCCATAAATAATGACTCACGATCCTGAGGTAGCGCCGATTTATTTCCGGTATAAACCACGTGTAGCAGCGTCTGGCGGTTTTCGTCCAATTTGTAAATTGGCGGTGTCATAATAAATGGCGCTTTGCTGTCATCAATATTACTGACCCAACTCTGCACCAGATAACGTTTATCATTATCTTTATTTTTTAAAGCAATCTGTACTTCAGATTGGTTAGCCGGATATATAATTCGTGTGCCACCCACTACTACGCCAGCTTGAACCGAATTTAATCCCGAGGTTAATATAAGTATTAATGCTGTGATAAGTCGTTTCATCTTTCCATTCCATTGAAATACTGGCCCTGCCTGGGCCAGGTTTATGATGATTAACGATAAAGCAGAGTATAGGTCGCTTGTGCGGTATAATCACCGGTAGTTGGTAAAGTGCTACCAACCTGGATAACCTCAGCTTTATAATTAAAAACCACGCTCTCACCGTTAATCTTATTCAGTGCCGCTTCAGGATCTGAGCCATCAAATTTCACGTAGTTGCTGCTCCCTTCTGGAAGCATACGTACCCCGAGGTTCTGCGCAGTCCCTGTCGCCTGCAAGACTTCATCGTCGTATCCGGCAATACGCGTCCCATCAAATTTGATATTGAGGTTGGCAACCGCAGCATCACATTCTGTCAGCGTAATCGCAAAAGATTGCGTGTCGCCGACTTTTTTATCTTCGCCAAACGCAGTTTGAGAAAGGTTGTTAAACGTCACAGTACCGTTTGTCGCTGTACCGTTTACATCAACCACGCAACTATCGGGAAGAATTTTCCCATTAAACGTTACCGTCCCGGTATCAACGGCAAAAGCAGATGTTGCTACAGTTGCCATTGCACTACTGACAAGCAACGAGATGATAATTTTTTTGCACATAACGTATTCCTTACATATGTTCACAAAAATCAATGAAGAGAAAAGTTAACACAGAGGGGAAATAGACAATGGCTGGAGAAGTGCTGGAATATAAATCCAACAACATCATAGATATAATATATCTTTATCAACTCATTCAGTTTAAAACATTCCCTTGTGTCATCTATTCTACGTACCATGATGAATAAAAGCTAATCAACACATTCACCAAAACTAAAGAAACAACACACAACATCTTGTTTTAGCAGAACAATTTATGGAAATAATATTTTCTTAATGGTGATTTTAGCCAGCATGAATATATTCATAAAAACAATATTGCCCACATATGCATACGGGCAGATAATAAAAAAACGCAGAAAAAATAGAATAAAATCAACCAACCGATGATATATACAAAAAAATAATATATTGAATTTATGATTAAACGGAAAATATAGGCAGGAAACACCATCACTGTTCACCCTATCCTGAGCTTGCTATACAGACCGAAATGCGAATACCACAAGAGGGAGAATTCCCCCACATCAGCAGGCACCGATGCGGGGGAGGACAGCTAAAAAATCAGTTACCGCCAAACATATCTTTTATCCAACCAGCCACGCCATCGCTGTCTTTCTTCTCTTGCTGCGGCGGTTGCTGCTGTTGAGGCTGCTGCTGCGGCTGTTGAGAAGATTGATCGAACGGATTCCCCGACTGCTGCAGCATTTCACCCTGCTGACACAGCGAATCAGGATCGGTGGTCCATACCGGAAGCGTGCGCATCCCGCCGCTACAAACGAAGTTACCGTCGTAGTCTACGCCCATATCCACCACATCCTCCGGTGGCGTCAGCACCAGCGGTGTTGGCGTCTGGTTAGCCAGATAACGCTGATAAATCGACATCGCGCCGCTGGCACCGTACAGCTTGGTTGGCTGGTTGTTATCGCGGCCCACCCAGGTGATGGTCACCTGGCTGCCGTCGATCCCGGCAAACCAGGTATCCACGTTGTTGTTGGTGGTCCCGGTTTTCCCTGCCAGATGCAAGCCAGGATATTTCGCGCCAAGCTGACGACCCGTACCACGCTGAACCACCTGCTGCATGGTCCACAGCGTCATATACGCCGCCTGCGCCGGAACGGCACGCTCAGCCTGCGGGAAGCTCTGGTACAGCACGGTACCATCTTCGGCAATCACCGAACGCAGCGCCGACAACGGCGCACGGTTCCCGCCGCTGGCGATAGTCTGGAACGCCTGTGCTACTTCGATTGGCGTCAGGTTCAACGCCCCCAGCAGCATGGCCGGAACCGGGTTAAGCTGATCTTTCGGCGCGCCCAGTTTCAACCAGGTATCGGTTACCGCAGGCAAGCCCAGCGCCATCCCCAGATTTACCGTCGGTACGTTCATGGAGCGGGTTAACGCATCCACCAGCATCACTCTTCCGCTTTCGCTATAGCGACGGTCATCGTTCTGCGGTGACCACACCTGGCCGTTCGGCTGGCGCAGCGCAATCGGCGCATCAGCAATCCAGGTATTCAGGCGGTAAAGCTTCGGCTGGCTGAGCGCAGTCAGATAGGTCGCCGGCTTCGCCAGAGAACCAATCGAACGACGCGCCTGCATCGCACGGTTATAGCCCGCGAACTGCGGCTCTGCCCCGCCAACCATGGCGCGAACTTCGCCACTGAATCGGTCAACCACCACAATCGCGGTTTCCAGATCGCTCAGCTTACGCTGTTTCTTCAGCACCGGAATGCCTTCCACCGCCGCTTTTTCCGCAGCGTCCTGCGCCACGGAATCAAAGGTGGTGAAAATTTTCACGCCGGAGAGATCTTTAACTTTATCGCCCAGCTTCGCCTGAAGCTCCTGACGCACCATCTGCATAAAGGCTGGCTGTGGCGAGATCACTCCACCACGCGGCTGTACGCCTAACGGACGCGCGCTCAGCATGTCATACAGATCCTGATCAATGATCTGCTGCTGTTGCAGCAAACGCAGCACGAGGTTACGACGCTCCAGTGCCAGCTTCGGATTACGCCATGGGTTATAGATTGACGCCCCTTTAACCATCCCCACCAGCAACGCCTGCTGGTCGAGACTCAGTTCTTCCACCGGACGACCGAAATAATAGAGGCTCGCCAGCGGGAAGCCGCGAATTTCATTATCGCCGCTTTGACCGAGATAGACTTCGTTCATGTACAGCTCAAGAATGCGATCTTTGCTGTAACGCGCATCCATCAGCAGCGCCATGTAGGCTTCGTTGGCCTTACGCCAGTAAGAACGTTCGCTGGACAGGAACAGGTTCTTCACCAGTTGCTGAGTCAGCGTACTCGCCCCCTGCACCGTGCGACCGGCCGTCAGGTTGGCCAGCACCGCACGACCAATCGAGTAGAGGCTGACGCCATCATGCTCATAGAAGTGACGGTCTTCGGTTGCCAGCAGCGTATCTACCAGCAGATCCGGAAATCCACTGCGCGGGACAAACAGGCGCTGCTCGCCGTTAGGTGAAGAGAGCATGGTAATCAGGCGTGGATCGAGACGGAAGAAACCGAACTGGCGGTTGTTATCCATATTCTCGATAGTGTCCAGATGATCGCCATCAAAGGTCAGACGTGCGCGCACCTGCCCTTCTTTACTGTCCGGGAAGTCAAACGGACGACGAATCATCTCAATGCTCTTCGCCTGTACGGTGAATTCGCCCGGACGCGTCATCTTCGAGACCTGACGATACTGCGTGGCCTCTAGCAGCTTCACCATCTCGTTCTTGCCGATGGGCATTTCTGGCTCAAGGTTAACCATGCGGCCATATACTGCCGCCGGAAGCTGCCAGACTTTACCGTCGATACGGCTACGGATTTTTTGGTCCAGATAGACGCCGTAAATGGCGATCAGCACCAAAAAAACAATCGACAGTTTTACCAGCAGCCAGAACCAGCCGCGTTTACCACGAGGCTTACGCCCTTTGCCTTTACCCTTACGCGGCATCGGTTCTTCATCCTCATAGTCATCATCATCATAATCGTCGTCATACTCTTCATCTCTGAGTTGACGACGGCTCACCTTTTGTTTCACCGGACGTGAGGGTTTCCCTTTACGTCCAATTGGCTCGCGGTCATTCCCCGCCATGCTTTTTCTCCGCAACATTCAGGCGCAAAGGCCCGATTCTCTGTTCTTCCGTCCTGCGACAGAAGAAGAAATCTCTCAATTTTCAGCTGTATTTATGCCGGATGGCGGCGTAAAACGCCTTATCCGGCCTACGTTCGCCCAGATAAGCGCAGCGCCATCAGGCAACCACGCATACAGCTATGAATACTTTTTGGTGCGCCGCGTTGGCGCGGTATTCGCCGGATCGTCCGGCCAGACATGTTTGGGATAACGCCCTTTCATCTCTTTTTGCACCTCGCGGTACGATCCCTGCCAGAACGCGCTTAGATCGCTCGTCACCTGTAGCGGTCTTTGGGCCGGAGACAACAGCTCCAGTACCAGCGGCACGCGTCCCTGGGCGATAGTCGGGGTGTTTGCTTCACCAAACATTTCCTGCATCCGAACGGCCAATACAGGAGGATTATCCTCATGATAGCGAATGGCAATCCGGCTTCCCGTTGGCACAGTGTAATGCGCTGGCAGTTCACTATCCAGACGTTGCAGCATTGACCAGTCCAGCAAACCGCGCAATGCCTGACCCACATTGAGTGCTTTTAACGCGCGTAAAGAGTGCACACCGCTCATGTGCGGCAGCAGCCAGAGCTCCAGCGTATTCAGCAGAGAATCCTCATCTACCGCAGGCCAGTCGTACTCCGGTAACCAGTTTGCCGCACATTGCAAACGCAGCCGAAACTGCTCGGCCTCCGGCGTCCAGTTGAGCACACTTAGCCCTTTATCGCGAATACCATTCAGCATCGCCTGATGCAACTCTTCTTCCGAGGGCTTGGCTAGCGGCTGTACTTTTACCGTCAACTGGCCGATACGCGACCGACGCAGTGCTTTTAACGTTCCCTGGGCTTCATCCCATTCGATGGTGTCGGACTGTTGCAGCAGTTCAGGACACGTCTGCATCAACGCTTCAATATCCAGCGGCAACGCTAACAAAATACGCGCATCTGGCGATGCGCTACCCTGCAGTAACAGCGGCGCTATCAGCCACTCATGGCGCCCCAGGGCGTCATCGGCATCCAGCATCGCGCCCATGCCGTTGGCCAGTTGATAGCGCCCTTCTTGTCCACGTCGACGGGCGATCCGATCGGCAAACGCTTGCGACAGCAACAAAGGGAGCAACGCGCTGTCGGGCTGCCCGCTGCATACGTTAAGCCGTTTCAATAATTGTTGACTGCGCTGCTGCCAGGCGGGCTGATTTCGTGAAAACGCCACAGCTAAATCGGTGCTGCCCCCGCGCGGCGGCTCTTCCAAAATTGCTGCCAGTTTTGCGGCCGATGCCGCTTCATCGTCATTTTTGGTGCTAACCAGCATAGCCGCTAAACGGGGATCATTACCCAATGCCGCCATTTTCTGCCCACGGGCACTGAGCCTGTCGCCCTCAAGCGCCCCCAGCATCTGCAACAGCCGTTTTGCCGCCTGCAGGTTGATAGCGGGCGGCGTATCCAGCCAGTTCAGTTGCTCAGGATCGGTACATCCCCATTGCAGCAGCTCCATCAGTAGTCCGGACAGATCGCTCTGTAATATCTCAGGCTCTCCCTGCGCCGCCGCTCTTTCCGCCTGCTCTTTGGCAAGCAAATGTAGGCAGATACCTGGCTCCAGACGACCTGCACGCCCGGCTCGCTGGGTCATCGATGCCTGGCTAATGCGCTGGGTAATCAACCGCGTTAAACCGGTACGCGCGTCATAGCGCGCCACGCGCTCCTGGGCGCAGTCCACCACCAGCCGGATACCTTCAATCGTTAAGCTGGTTTCGGCAATATTGGTCGCCAGCACCACTTTGCGCTTACCTTGCGGCGCGGGCAAAATCGCCTGACGCTGCTCAGCCAGCGTCAACGCGCCGTACAATGGACATAACACAACATCGCCGCCCACACGCGTTGCCAGTTGTTCCTGCACGCGCAGGATTTCCCCAACGCCCGGTAAAAACAGCAGCAGCGACCCGCTTTCATGGCGCAGTAGCTCCGCCGTGGCTATCGCCACCGCTTCGTCAAAACGCAGATGTGCCGCCAGCGGCTGATACCGTCGCTCGACGGGGAATGTGCGGCCTTCAGAGATAATCATGGGCGCATCGGGCAATAACTGCTGCAAGCGCCCGTTATCGAGCGTTGCGGACATGATCAATAGTTTCAGATCGTCACGAAGACCTTGCTGTACATCCAGCAACAGCGCCAGCGCCAGGTCGGCCTGCAAGCTCCGTTCGTGAAATTCATCGAGGATCACTAACCCGACGCCAGTGAGTTCGGGATCGCGTTGGATCATGCGCGTCAGGACGCCTTCCGTCACCACTTCCAGCCGGGTCTGCGACCCCACGCAGCTTTGCGCGCGCATGCGATAACCCACGGTCTCACCGGGCTTTTCGTTCAGCAACTCCGCCAACCGCTGCGCCACGTTGCGTGCCGCCAGACGGCGCGGCTCCAGCAAAATAATCCGCCCCTTGATGCCACCATGTTCAAGCAGTCGCAACGGCAGCCAGGTCGATTTCCCGGCACCGGTCGGCGCGGTCAGCAGCACCTGCGGCGAGGCATCAAGGGCAGTAAGCAGTTCAGGCACTACGGCGGCAACGGGCAACGACGTCACAAATAGCTCCAGAGGGTTAACATTCTTCGCGCTGCATTGTAGCATCGCGTTAATTCATAACCGAGTATCCATCATGTCTGAGCCAAAAAGGCTGTTCTTTGCGATTGAATTGCCTGGCGGGGTTCGGGAACAGTTAATCCACTGGCGAGCCGCGCAGTTCCCTCCTGAAGCAGGCCGTCCCGTCGCCGCCGAGAATCTGCATCTGACGCTGGCCTTTTTAGGTGATGTCAGCGCAGAGAAGCAACAGGCGTTGTCGCAACTAGCCGGACGCATTTGCCAGCCAGGTTTTACGCTCAAACTGGATGATGCCGGGCAATGGCTGCGTTCGCGGGTCGTGTGGCTGGGGATGCGTCAGCCACCGCGCGGACTGTTACAACTGGCGAATATGCTGCGGGCGCAGGCCGCACGCAGCGGATGTTATCAAAGCCCGCAGCCGTTTCACCCACATATCACGCTGCTGCGCGATGCCGGACACGCGGTTCCCATCCCCCCACCGGGCTTTGGCTGGTCATTTCCGGTCACGGAGTTCGCACTTTACTCCTCTTCATTCGCACGAGGACGCACGCGTTATACGCAGCTGCAACGCTGGACGCTGACTGAATAATTAAAGGGACTGTTTATGCAATTTTCTCCACCTTTACAACCTGCAACGCTCATCCAGCGCTACAAGCGTTTTTTAGCGGATGTGATCACACCGGATGGCTCAACGTTAACGTTACACTGCCCAAATACTGGCGCGATGACCGGATGCGCCACCCCGGGTGATACCGTCTGGTATTCGACATCAGAAAATACTAAACGGAAATATCCACATACCTGGGAATTAACGCAAACCCAATCCGGGGCATTTATTTGTGTTAACACGCTATGGGCCAATAGATTAACGAAAGAGGCGATTCAGCAGTCGCTAATTTCAGAAGTTTCAGGCTACAGCGTCTTGAAAAGTGAAGTAAAATACGGCGCCGAAGGGAGCCGTATCGACTTTTTGTTACAGGCAGATTCCCGACCTGACTGCTATATTGAAGTAAAATCAGTCACGTTGGCGGAAAAAGAGCAGGGTTATTTTCCCGATGCCATCACTGAACGAGGTCAGAAGCATCTTCGGGAATTGATGAGCGTAGCGGCTGAAGGCAAGCGGGCAGTGATATTTTTCGCCGTGCTGCATTCAGCTATTACACGGTTTTCACCCGCGCACCATATCGATGCAAAATATGCGCAATTATTAGTTGAAGCACAGCTTAAGGGGGTAGAAATTCTGGTTTATAAAGCGGAACTTTCTGCCCATGGCATGACTCTTAAAGAGCCGTTGCCCATTACCTTGTAATGGTGTAAACATTTGGTTAATTAGTATTCTGGGCGCGTGGGCAAATACGCTTTTCCTCACAGGGTTGTCAAGTGTTACGTTTAGATAATTGCTATCCGGAAAAGCATCTGCTATTTATAGCGACCTGATTTTTCCCCCGAACATGGGGATCGATAGTGCGTGTTAAGGAGAAGCAACATGCAAGAAGGGCAAAACCGTAAAACATCGTCCCTGAGTATTCTCGCCATCGCTGGGGTGGAGCCGTACCAAGAGAAACCGGGCGAAGAGTATATGAACGAAGCCCAGCTGTCGCACTTCAGGCGTATTCTTGAGGCATGGCGTAATCAACTTAGGGATGAAGTTGATCGCACCGTATCTCATATGCAAGACGAAGCGGCTAACTTCCCTGATCCGGTGGACCGCGCCGCGCAGGAAGAAGAATTCAGCCTTGAGCTGCGTAACCGTGACCGTGAGCGCAAACTGATCAAAAAGATCGAGAAGACGCTGAAGAAGGTAGAAGACGAAGATTTCGGCTACTGCGAATCGTGCGGCGTAGAAATTGGTATTCGCCGTCTGGAAGCGCGTCCGACAGCCGATCTGTGTATCGACTGCAAAACGCTGGCAGAAATCCGCGAAAAACAGATGGCAGGTTAATTCCGGTCATTTTTACCACGTTTACTAAAGGCGGGAGTTTCTCCCGCCTTATTATTTGTCAGTCCGTAAAATGAGCGATTCACACTATATTGGCCGCTTCGCCCCTTCCCCCTCCGGCGAACTGCACTTCGGTTCACTGATTGCCGCCCTCGGCAGTTACCTGCAGGCTCGTGCCCGGCGCGGAATCTGGCGAGTACGCATTGAAGATATTGATCCCCCTCGTGAAGTTCCCGGTGCCGCAGATACGATCCTGCGTCAGCTGGAACATTACGGCCTGCACTGGGATGGCGATATTTTATGGCAATCCCAACGCCACGAAGCCTACCGCGAGGCGCTTACCTGGCTGCATCAGCAGGATCTGAGCTATTACTGCACCTGTACGCGAGCGCGTATTCAAAGCGTCGGCGGTATTTACGACGGTCACTGCCGTGAGTTACGCCTCGGGCCAGAACAGGCGGCCGTCCGTATTAAACAACGCCATCCCGTGATGCAGTTTACTGACCGGCTACGCGGTGTGATTCAGGCTGACCCGCAACTTGCTGGTGAAGATTTTATCATCCACCGCCGCGACGGGCTGTTTGCCTATAACCTCGCCGTCGTAGTTGATGACCACTTTCAGGGCGTAACTGAGATTGTTCGCGGCGCCGATCTCATCGAACCCACGGTGCGGCAAATCTCTTTGTATCAGCAGTTTGGCTGGCAAGCGCCTGACTATATTCATCTTCCGCTGGCGCTCAACGAACAAGGCGCTAAACTTTCAAAACAAAATCATGCACCTGCGCTACCACAAGGCGATCCGCGCCCGGTGATTATTGCCGCGCTACGCTTTCTCGGCCAGCGTGCCGATATCCCGTGGCAGGAGATGCGTGTGGACCAGATCCTGGAGTTTGCCGTTGAGAACTGGCGTCTGACAACAGTGCCAGAATCAGCGATCTTAAATCCGGCATTCTCAAATGCGCCACGCTGAGCTATGATTAGCCGCTATTTTTACACAGCAACACTTGTTCTGATTGAAGTTTGACACTACCGAGGTGCACTATTTTTACCCGAGTCGCTAATTTTTGCCGCAAGGTGCTAAGCCGCGAGGAGCGCGAGGCTGAGCTCGCCGTCGCCCGTCCACATATGACGGTAATTCCGCGTGAGCAGCACTCTATCTCCCGCAAAGATATCAGTGAAAATGCCCTGAAGGTAATGTACAGGCTCAATAAGGCCGGATACGAGGCATGGCTGGTTGGCGGTGGTGTACGCGATCTTTTGCTGGGCAAAAAGCCGAAAGATTTTGATGTCACTACTAACGCAACGCCGGATCAGGTGCGTAAACTGTTTCGTAACTGTCGCCTGGTCGGTCGCCGTTTCCGTCTGGCTCATGTCATGTTCGGTCCAGAAATTATCGAAGTGGCGACGTTCCGCGGCCATCATGAAGGCAGCGAAGCCGATCGTACCACGTCGCAACGCGGGCAAAACGGTATGTTGCTGCGCGACAACATCTTCGGCTCCATTGAAGAAGATGCCCAACGTCGCGATTTCACGATAAACAGCCTGTATTACAGCGTGGCCGATTTCACCGTGCGTGATTACGTCGGCGGTATGCAGGACCTCGAAGAGGGCATCATTCGCCTGATCGGTAATCCGGAAACGCGCTATCGCGAAGATCCCGTGCGTATGCTGCGCGCAGTGCGCTTTGCCGCCAAGCTCGACATGCGTATCAGCCCGGAAACCGCAGAGCCGATCCCGCGTCTGGCAACGCTGCTGAACGACATTCCTCCTGCACGCCTGTTTGAAGAAGCACTTAAGCTGTTACAGGCGGGCTATGGGTATGAAACCTATAAAAAACTGCGTGAGTACAGCCTGTTCCAGCCGCTGTTCCCAACCATTACACGCTACTTCACCGAAGACGGTGACAGCCCGATGGAACGCATTATCGCTCAGGTGCTGAAGAATACCGATAACCGCATTAACAATGATATGCGCGTTAACCCGGCGTTCTTGTTCGCCGCGATGTTCTGGTATCCGTTACTGGAAGCCGCGCAGAAAATTGCGCAAGAAAGCGGTTTGGCCTACTACGACGCTTTCGCGCTGGCAATGAACGACGTGCTGGACGAAGCCTGCCGCTCGCTGGCGATCCCGAAACGTCTGACCTCGCTAACCCGCGATATCTGGCAGTTGCAATTACGTATGTCCCGTCGTCAGGGTAAACGCGCCTGGAAGCTGATGGAACATCCAAAGTTCCGCGCAGCTTATGACCTGTTAGCACTGCGTGCCGAAGTAGAACACAACGCTGAACTGCAACGACTGGCGAAATGGTGGGGTGAATTCCAGGTTTCCGCGCCGCCGGAACAAAAAGGCATGCTGAACGAACTGGATGAAGAGCCTGACGTACGCCGTCGCCATCGCCGCCCGCGTAAGCGTGCGCCGCGTCGCGAAGGTAGCGCGTGACCGTCGTTTATATCGCCATCGGCAGTAATTTAGCTTCTCCCCTGGAGCAGGTGAATGCTGCCGTGCAAGCGATCGGCGAAATCCCTGACAGCCGTATCGTTGCGGTTTCTTCGTTTTATCGTACCCCCCCGTTGGGTCCACAGGATCAGCCCGACTATCTGAACGCCGCCGTGGCTCTGGATACCGCTCTCGCCCCCGAAGCGTTGCTGGATCATACCCAGCGAATTGAACTGCAACAGGGCCGGGTGCGCAAAGCTGAACGCTGGGGACCGCGAACGCTGGATCTGGATATTATGTTGTTCGGCGATGAGGTGATTAACACGGAACGTTTAACCGTGCCGCACTACGATATGAAAAACCGTGGTTTTATGCTGTGGCCGTTATTTGAAATCGCACCTGAACTACATTTTCCTGATGATGGCAAGTCGTTGGCAGAGTACCTGACACGCCTTCCGGCTTGCCCTACCCGCTGGTAACACTATTCACGCTGCTGAAATACGCTGTTCATAAAAAGGCACACCATCAGGTCGATGAGCCAGATGTAAGCCCGACCTACGCTCTGGTAAACATCAATGACGCCAGCGATGTACAGAAAGCGGCAATGACAACCGGCATCACAAAATTTAACTTCATATCCTCCTGTGTCAAACAATCAGCAGTTAAGGCAGGATATGTACAATCAACTACGCCTATACTTTAACTTATAGCTGACAATCAACACAGCCCCCCCAACATTCAAAAAACATAATTCAATCTCCCAAATGTATTCCTCTCAAAAAAACAAAGAAAAAATGGCAACAATAATAACGATTTAGTTTTCCTTAATTGTCAATATACAAATTCTAACGAAACCATAAATAATAGACAACACGCAACCAATAAAATAAAAGTATATTTAAATTGCATCAAAACGAAAAAACAATAATTAAACAATATTTAAGAATATCTTAATACACAATTAACCAATGAATTCATATAGTTAAAAGCACCACATAAACAATAAATTTGACATTAATAACTTGACGCGAAATAAAATTCACAAAACAGATATGTCTCACAAAAAACATTCACCCGTAGAACATTTACATAACTAAATACACGGATAAAATATATTTGTCTGTAATGACATTTTTTAACAAGGATATTTCAACATGAAATTAAAGTTAATTGCTTTATCCCTGGTGCTGTCTGCAGCATCGTCTTCAGCATTTGCCGCACTAGATGGTGGTCAGCTGAATTTTGCCGGTCTGGTTAGTGATAACACTTGTACGCCACACGTAAACGGTGGCAGTCAGGATGGTCAGGTACAACTTAATACCGCAGTTTCTGCCGATATTACAGCTGGTGTTTCAGCGACAGCGCCTGGTGTGCAGCCGGAACCTTTCTATATCACCGTCGACTGTGGTGCTAATTCAGCAAACAAGAGTGCAAAGCTGAGCATGGCATCTACCTTTTTCAGCAATAACAACGGCACGCTGAACAACGATGACTCCATCACCAGTCCGGCAACAGGTGTTAACCTGGCTATCCACCAGGTTGATAACTCTGGTGCAAACCTGACGTACGACCAGGTCAAAGTCAACGATCCTAGCGATATTCAGACCGCAACAATGACAACCGGCATCGCGAAATTTAACTTCGTCGTTTCCTATGTCAAAGAGTCAAATGCAGTGCCAGTGACTTCTGGTTACGTGAAATCAAACGCTGCTTATACAATCACTTACGAGTAATAAATTAAATATTTAAGGGAGTAACTTCTCGGCTAAAGATTACTCCCTCTTACTCACTACCATAAAGGAACTACGATGACCAGGACGTCTCGCTCTCTCTTTTCATTATTCTCTGCCGTATTGAGTTTCGCGGTTATTTTCCCGGCACAGGCAGATATTGTTCTTTCCGGTACGCGCATTGTCTATAAAGAGTCCCAAAAAGATGTGACTATTCGTCTGGAAAATAAAGGCTCCAGCCCGGCGCTAGTACAAACCTGGCTGGATGACGGTGAGCAAAATGCCGATCCCAGCACGATCAATGTTCCGTTTAATGCCACACCTCCCGTTGCACGTATCGAACCTGGTCGCGGGCAAACGGTGAAATTAACATATACCAATAGCATCTCTTTGCCAAAAGATCGCGAAAGTATTTATTGGTTTAACGTTCTGGAAGTTCCACCCAAAATCAACGAGGCGGGATCTAAAGATAAAAATATCTTACAACTGGCATTCCGTACCCGAATAAAAATGTTTTATCGTCCTTCAGGTCTTACTGATATAGCTTCTGACGCACCGAAAAAGCTGCAATGGCAATTACGCAATAAAAATGGTCAGGCCGTCGTGCATGTCATTAACCCCACAGGATATTTCGTCTCATTTAACAGCATAAGCGCCATCGTAGGCGGAAAGAAATACAATATTAAAAATTCAATGATCGCCCCTAAAAGCGAATCTGAACTTAGTGTAGCCGGATTAAACGGCAGCCCCGGAAAAGCCACTATCGATTATATTGCAATCAGCGACTTTGGTGGTCCTATTAATGGGAAGGTGGAGATTTAATATCTGTAATTTTATTTCTGGATACGTCAATGAAACAGCCGTCAAATAAATTAAAAGTAACGTTCCTTGCACGGTTTGTTATGTTTGTTGCATTTTCTGGCAGCATCGATGCATGGGCTGAAAACGAAAAACTGGAATTTGACAGTTCCTTTTTGATGGGACCGGGATCGAGCAGCGTCGATCTTAGCCGTTATTCTGACGGTAACATCATTTCACAGGGTATCTATGATGCCAGTGCCTACGTCAATAACGAATTGGTGAACTCACTGAAGGTTGAGTTTATTGAAACTGGAGATAAACGCGCTACCAGGATCTGTATTACCCCCAAAATGCTCAGTCAACTGCACATTCGCCTACCGGATGAGATCCCAGCAGAAGCCGTGTGGAAAAAAAGAGAAGAGAGCATCGACAACTGCCTCGACCTGACGAAGACAATTCCGCTGTCGACAGTGCATTATGACGGAGGGGATCAACGTCTGGATATCGGTGTCCCACAAATGTGGGTACAGAAAGGTTTTGCCAATTTCGTTGACCCATCATTGTGGGACAATGGTATTCCAGCAGCCATGCTGTCATACAATCTCAGTGCCTGGAAAAACGAAAATGACTACGGTACCGAAGATAGCGTGTATGCGGGCTTTAACGGCGGCATCAACCTTGGTGCATGGCATTTTCGCGCGCAGGGCAACTACTCATGGCAGAAAGACGGCAGCAGCGAAACTGAATTTCAAAATCGTTATGTTCAGCGGGATATCGCCGCCCTGCGCTCTCAACTGGTGATTGGCGAGTCCGGCACCAGCGGTGAGAGTTTCGATACCGTCAACTTGCGCGGCGTTCGTCTGTACAGCGAATCACAGATGCTGCCGCCGCAGCTTGCCAGCTACGCGCCAACTATCCGTGGTGTTGCCAAAAGCAACGCCAAAGTCACCATTACGCAAAACGGCTACAAAATTTACGAGACCACAGTTCCACCGGGGCCGTTTGCCATTGACGATCTGTCACCGTCTGGTTATGGCGCCGACTTAGAGGTCACCATCACCGAGGCCGACGGCTCGAAACATACCTTTAGCCAGGCCTTCTCGTCGCTGGTGCAGATGATGCATCCTGGCGTCGGCAGCTGGGATATCAGCGTGGGCCAGGTAAATGACGATAGCCTGCATGATGAACCCGGCCTCGCACAGGGGACGTTTTACTACGGCTTTAACAGCACCTTTACCGGTTTTAGCGGCATTCAGGCCACTGACAATGGTTATTTAGCCGGACTGCTGGGCGTGGGCATGAACACCCTCCTCGGCGCCGTCTCTTTTGACGTAACCCAATCACAGGCCGAGATCCCCGACGACAAAACCTACCGTGGGCAGAGCTATCGCGTATCGTGGAACAAATTTTTCGTGCCCACGGATACTTCATTAAACATCGCGGCCTATCGCTATTCCACCCAGGATTATCTGGGGCTAAGCGATGCGCTGAGCATTATTGACGATGCCGAGTACAACACCAGCAATAACGCTCGCAGCATGAATAACTTTTCGCGCATGAAAAATCAGTTCACCATCAGCCTGAACCAGAGCCTGAAAAGCGATAATATCAACTACGGCTCACTCTATCTGACTGGCAGTTGGGCTGACTACTGGGTAACCAATGATTCACGCAGCAGTTTTTCCGCAGGCTACAGCAACAGTATCGGCTGGGCTACTTATAGCGTAAACCTGCAGCGCACCTACGACGAAGACAATAAACGCGACGATTCAGTCTACCTGAGCGTAACGATTCCGTTGGATAAACTACTGGGCACCGATCGCGATAGCGGCGGCTTCCGCACTCTGAATAGCAGCATCAACAGCGATTTCAACGGCGGCAACCAGTTCAACACCAGTGCCAGCGGCTACAGCGCAGACAACCGCTGGAGCTATAGCGTCAGTACTGCATATAACATGGAAAAAGAGGATAAAGACCTCTCTACCATCAGCTCCTTCATCAGCTACGACTCCAGCTACGGCAATATCGCCGCCTCGGCGTCAGCCAGCAACGATAGCTCACGCCAGTACTCCTTAAACACTGACGGCGGCTTTGTGCTGCATAGCGGCGGCTTAACCTTCAGTAATCAAAGCTTTGGCGACAGCGATGCGCTGGTCGTGATCGACGCGCCCGGTGCGCAGGGGGCTCGCATTGACTATGGTAACAGCACCATTGACCGCTTTGGCTACGGCATCGGCAGTTCACTCACACCGTACCGGGAAAATATTGTCTCGCTCGACATTGATGATCTGAATAACGACGTCGAATTGAAGAATACTAGCGCCACCGTGATCCCGCGGCGCGGCGCGGTAGTCGTCAGCAAGTTCGAAACTGACCAGGGAAAATCTGCGATTATCAATCTGTTACGAAGCGATCGCCAGCCCGTGCCGTTCACGGCAGAAGTCTACGACCTGAACAATAACCTGTTAGGTACAGTAGGTCAGGGTAGCCAGGCTTTTGTACGCGGAATCGTTGAAAGTGGCGATCTCGAAGTACGCTGGATCCAGCAGAACCAAACGCAGCGCTGTCGTTTGCACTATCAGGTCGACTCAGGCAACGAAAAACTGCTCGGGAAAACCATCGTCCTGAGCGCTGTGCCCTGCAAAATGCAATAGATTACGAGGATAAAGAATGAAAACACACCGCGTAGTCACCCCGTCAACGCTCGTTATTGCGCTGCTGGCACCGCCAGGCTTTGCTTCCACTCAAAGTTTAAGTCTGGATTTCACCGCAGTAATTGAAGAGACAACCTGCGTAATGAACATCTCCAGCCTCAGCAACGCAACACTCAGCGGCAGCGGTACACAGTATCAACTCACCATTCCGAATATCGGTATCGCGGAGCTGCTTAACGTTACCGCCAGTACTGAGGGCAGCTTCAAACTGCAGCCGAAAGAGTGTAACAACGAAATCACCTCTCTGACGATGACAGTACAAGGCACCACGCTGACTGGCAGCGAGTATATGTTGCAAAACGCGCTGAACAGCAATAATGCGGAAAATGTTGGTCTGGGCTTTAAACCGAAGGGCGGCGACGAAAACAGCCGCTTTAAGCTCAACGGCGCACAAAATATTACCTGGAGCCAAAGTCAAATCGCTGACGGAATGGATCTGAGCGCTTTTTTCCGCCGCGCCAGCACCTCGCTGACCCCAACGCCCGGCGACTTTCAGGCCAAATCAACCTTTACGTTTACCTATGAATAGCAGAGAGGCTGGACTGATGCGATATCTGTTACCGCCGTGTACCGCACTGGCGGTGCTCCTCAACATTTCCCCGGCCCTCGCGGGCGTAAACTCGCTGGAGTTAACGGTTTCCACCACCATTACGCCCTCAACCTGCCTGGCCACCCTGCACGACGAAAGCGGCACGGCAAATGCGGTTGTGGATATGGGTGACGTCTATATTCCGCAGATCGTTAATAAGAGTAAATCGCGCGCCTTTTCACTGGTGTTCAGTGACTGCGTCGGGCTTGCCAAAAAACAGGCTACCGTCACCCTGACAGCCAAAACCGGCTGCGACGGCGCCTCCGGCGGTGGTAACGGGTTTCGCAACGCGCTCAACGGCAGCGATGACGCCGCAGGTGTTGCGGCGGAAATCTGGGCGGGCGCCTCCCCTGAAGCCAGTGGCAGCAAACAGCTGCGTTGCGCCAGCCCGGCGCAACAGCTTATCGATCTGGCCGAAGCCAGCGATACCACCACCATCGTCTGGCCCCTCAGTGCCCGTATCGTGCTGGCCTCGGGCAGTACGATCACCGATTTACACGCTGGCTCATTCTCGACTCAGGGCCTGTTCACTATTTCTTATGAGTAAATTGTGATGAGTAAATTATTGCGCAGCGTTGCGGCTTATGGCTTATGGCTTATGGTGCCCCTGAGCCAGGCCGATACCGACGTCGAAATCAAAGCCAACGTCGTCAACACCAGTTGTCAGATCTCGGTCGACAACAACGGGCTGGTCAGCCTCGGCACCAGGGGCATCGACTATTTTGCCAACAGCGTGACGGCAGAAGACCCTTACCAGGGCGGCAGCACCTTCTACGTGCACGTAAAAGAGTGTATGCCGGTCAGCGGCAAAGCCCCCTCGAAGCTAACCGTCTTTTTTTCGCCGCTGTCCGGCAGCTTCGCCACAGGCTCGACGCAAATTTTCGCCAATGATGACACCACTGGTGCGAAAAACGTCGGGGTGCTGATTTTCTCAGTTAACGACGCCAACAACGTATACAACGTGATGAACACCGACGGTACGCCACGTAGCAGCTTCGACGTTACCGCCGCCAACTACGCTGACAGCCGCTATTCATTTTACGCCCGGATGCAGAAAATACAGTCCGGCCAGTCCATCGTTAGCGGCCCGGTAAAGTCCAGCGTACTGGTGTCGGTTTATTATGAATAAAAGGCGTTATTGGCCATTAAAAGGAGTAACGACTGTGGAAAAATCGTCTCAGCAATATCATTATAATATTAACAAAAAGTGGAAAATAATGATTCGCAAAGCATTAATAACGCTCATGGCGGCAACCCTCTTTACTTCTGTTAACGCCAATGCCACTCAAACGTTTGTTTTAGGAAACTACGCCCTAACTACAGATATGTCAGGCCCCTCAGCCGATGGTACCAGCAAATTAACTTACCCCAGTGGCCGCACGGTTTACTTTAGCCGAACATCAACTCTTACCCCGGCTAATGTTGTCATCAACTGGAACGGTAACCATGGCTCATCATCAAATAAGACGAATAGCCTCTGGTGTACCCAAGCATCTGTTGGAACAGGCAATCCCTTATCTATAGAATCAGGGCTAATATCAGCGGGAAATTATGGCGGGGTCGATATATTTAAGACCAATATTACCGGTTTATATTTTTCATTAACGATCCGTTCGTTTAGCTCCAATAGCATGGTGCATTCGAGTGTCCCTAGCATTACGATCCAGAACGGCATAATGCATCAGGTGCTTCCACTTGAAGATACTAACAGCAACCAGCTTTGTCAGACCACAAATACGACTGGCGAGATCAATTATAAAACATTAGCAGGGCTAGGTTTTTTTGCAGCTTTTACATTTTATACCGATCAAACTTATACCCCTGGCAGCTCTACAATTACACCATTAAAAACTGGCGATTATCACATCCGTATCTGGAACGAAAACCCCGGCGCAGGCATTAAAAGTCATTACGATAATGTGACCTTCGATATCAGCTCCGTGATGGTTGCTGAACCTACCTGTACCACCCAACCGGTCGCCAGCGGCAGCAGCGTCAGCGGCACCACCGTTAATTTAGGCAGCTACAGTCCAAACGACATTATTAACGGTGCAACCGCCGTGCCGTTCTCCATCAAGCTGGCGGGCTGTAAGGGGCTGCGCAATATTAACGTCACGCTCGCATCCACCACCATGGCAACCGATACCACCCTGCTCGGCAATATTCTCACCCTCAACCATGCCACCGGCGTGGGGCTGGAAATTCGCGGCGCAGCCAATAACTACAGCACAGAAACGCTCATCATTCCGAACGAGAGCACCTCGGTGTATAACGACCAGCGCGACACCACAAACGATGACAATATTTACGGCTCCAGTGAAAACGGCAAGGTGCAAACCCATACGCTGAATTTCCTCGCCACGCTTAAGCGCGACAGCAATCAGAAAATCGGCTCTGGTAACTTTAAGGCCAACGCTATCTTTACCATCGACTATCCCTGATAATTATTCATACCACCCTTTGTGGGATTTGCCCACAAAGGGCTAACGTTCCCGCCCCCCTTCCCCTACAATGCGCCTATTACATTCATACAATCTATGACCAACAGGGGTTATGATGAAACCGACCACCATTTCGCTGCTGCAGAAATGCAAACAAGAGAAAAAGCGCTTCGCCACCATCACCGCCTACGACTACAGCTTTGCCAAACTGTTCGCCGATGAAGGCATCAACGTGATGTTGGTTGGCGACTCACTGGGCATGACGGTTCAGGGACATGACTCCACCCTACCCGTTACCGTTGAAGATATCGCTTATCATACCCGTGCCGTGCGCCGTGGCGCTCCGGGCTGTCTCCTGCTCGCCGACCTGCCGTTTATGGCTTATGCCACACCGGAACAGACGTTTGAAAACGCCGCGGTGGTTATGCGTGCGGGCGCCAACATGGTCAAAATTGAAGGCGGCGCGTGGCTGGTTGATACGGTGAAAATGCTCACCGAACGCGCCGTACCGGTTTGCGGCCATCTGGGGTTAACCCCGCAGTCGGTGAACGTGTTTGGCGGCTATAAAATTCAGGGCCGCGGCGATGCCGGACAAGTGCTGCTGGATGACGCGCTGGCCTTAGAAGCCGCTGGCGCTCAGCTGTTGGTGCTGGAGTGCGTGCCGGTTGAGTTGGCGAAGCGCGTCACTGAAGCACTGTCTATTCCGGTTATCGGTATTGGCGCAGGTAACGTCACGGACGGGCAAATTCTCGTCATGCACGATGCGTTTGGCATTACCGGTGGTCATATCCCGAAATTTGCGAAGAATTTCCTCAATGAAGCAGGCGACATGCGCGCCGCAGTGCGGCAGTATATGACTGAAGTGGAGTCCGGCGTTTACCCGGGCGAAGAACACAGCTTCCATTAATTTATCCGCCAGCACGCCATTACGCCGGATGGTGGCGCTACGCGCCTTATCCGGCCTACATCTTCACGCGTAGGCCTGATAAGCGAAGCGCCATCAGGCATCGTATTTAAGGAGTCTTGTTGTGTTAATTATTGAAACCCTGCCGCTGCTGCGCCAGCATATTCGTCGTCTGCGTCAGGAAGGTAAACGCATCGCACTGGTTCCCACCATGGGAAATCTGCACGACGGCCATATGAAGCTGGTCGATGAGGCAAAAGCCCGGGCTGATGTGGTAATCGCCAGCATTTTCGTCAACCCGATGCAGTTTGACCGACCGGACGATCTGGTGCGTTATCCGCGCACACTGCAGGAAGATTGTGAAAAGCTGAACAAGCGCAAAGTCGATTATGTTTTTGCACCAGCCGTTGAGGAAATCTATCCACAGGGTCTGGAAGGCCAGACTTTTGTTGAGGTTCCCGGTCTCTCCACCATGCTGGAAGGTGCCAGCCGTCCGGGCCATTTCCGTGGCGTTTCCACTATCGTCAGCAAGTTGTTCAACCTTATCCAGCCTGACCTCGCCTGCTTCGGCGAGAAAGATTTCCAACAGTTGGCGCTGATCCGCAAAATGGTGGCGGATATGGGTTATGACATTGAGATCGTTGGCGTGCCGATTATTCGCGCCAAAGACGGCCTGGCGCTTAGCTCACGTAACGGTTATCTGACCGCAGAACAGCGTAAAATTGCGCCGGGTCTGCACAAAGTGATGAATAGCATCGCAGAAAAACTGATTGCGGGTAATCGTGAGTTGCAGGAGATTATTGCTATTGCCGAGCAGGAGCTGAATGAAAAAGGCTTCCGCGCCGACGATATTCAGATTCGTGATGCCGACACGCTGCTGGAGCTGACGGAAACCAGCAAACGCGCGGTGATTCTGGCTGCCGCCTGGCTGGGTCAGGCGCGTCTGATCGATAATCAAAGCGTTACATTAGCCCAGTAGACAGGGGTTAAAAATCGGGCAATACTGCCTGAGAATTTCTCAAAGCAGGCCAGTTTCGTCTGCTTAGCCAAGGTAAACGACAGGGTATAGAAGTTATGATTCGCACCATGCTGCAAGGCAAGCTCCACCGCGTAAAAGTCACGCAGGCGGACCTGCATTACGAAGGCTCCTGCGCCATCGACCAGGATTTCCTCGATGCCTCAGGTATTCTGGAAAACGAAGCTATTGATATCTGGAACGTAACCAACGGTAAACGTTTCTCAACCTATGCAATTGCGGCTGAACGCGGCTCCAGAATCATCTCGGTGAACGGAGCAGCGGCGCATTGCGCTGATGTTGGCGATATTGTAATTATCGCCAGCTTCGTCACCATGTCTGACGAAGAAGCCCGCACCTGGCGTCCGAAAGTGGCCTATTTTGAAGGCGACAACGAGATGAAGCGCACCGCGAAAGCGATTCCGGTACAGGTTGCCTGAATATATATAGCTCATTCACTTAACTATCATTATAGTGAATGAGCTCCTCCTCACAAATTATATTACCAACTCAAATATCAATTACTTATATAATCAAACCCCCATATTTCATATGCAATTGATTTAAGAAACCCTTAATGCCATCTGTAGATTTAATCACTTCCTAGCTATTTAGTTTTCAAAACAATGATAATAAACTCATATTCGAAATAACATTTCAACCTAAGCAGATATATTTAACGATATATTTGCACATCATTGTATTCAAAATATGGATATTAAAATGTCTTTAAAAAAAATAAGTATGGCTGCTGCGGTAGCAATGGCTCTGAGTGCAGGTTCTGCAATTGCTGCAAACCCTGATACAGGTACTATTACCTTCCACGGTATGGTTTCCAATAACACCTGCCAGGTTTCTCTGGATCAGAAAATCGACCAGAGCGGTAACGACTTCGACGTTACTCTGGATACCGTTTTCGTAAAAGACTTTGCAAATGCGCTGGGCGTATCCAGCACCCTGGGTGAGAAGAAATTCAACCTGTCTCTGACCGGCTGTGACCCAGACACAATTAAAAAGGCATCTGCACAGTTCAAGTCATGGGCAGGTACTACTTCTTCTGACTCCGGTCTGCTGATTCCACCATCAAATGCTGAAGGCGCTGCTCAGAACGTTAACCTGGTGCTGAGCAACGATGGTAACTCTGCTACCGATCAGATCAAAATTGACCAAACCAACAACACTCAGAAAGCAACCATCGATGGTGCCGGTACAGGCAACCTGTACTACAAAGTGGCTTATACCCAGGGTCAAAAATGGGATGCAACAAATAGCCCAGTATCTGCTGGTATCGTGCAGGCACAAGTTGCCTTCACTATGATTTACGAATAATACTTTCGTATTTCATTAAAGTAATGAATCCCCCAGCCTGACTGGGGGATTATTAATATCATTCCAACAGGAAGTGGGAAATGTATAATAAATCTGTATTTAAAGGATTAAAAACGGCATTATTTTTAATACCATGTCTGGTCACCTTTCAGGCAAGCGCTGATATTGTTATTTCTGGTACACGAATTGTTTATCCTCAGTCTTCTAAAGATGTCATCGTCGATCTCGACAACCGAGGTAATAAACCTCTTTTGGTTCAAACATGGTTAGATGACGGTCGTGAAGACGTTGACCCTCAGGAACTTAAATTACCCTTTGTGATCACCCCACCAGTATCACGCATCGATCCGAAAAAAGGGCAGTCTGTGCGTATTACCTACATGGGTAAACCGCTGCCACAGGATCGTGAATCACTCTTTTGGTTTAACGTATTAGAAATCCCGCCAAAATCAAAAGCAAAAGACGGTGAAAGCCTCAACCTACTTCAGTTGGCATTCCGTACACGTATTAAATTCTTCTTCCGTCCAGAAGGATTAAAAGGTTCTCCTCTCGATGCCGCAGATAATGTCACCTGGACTCAGAAGACAGAGGGAAATAATGTGCAACTTATTGCACATAATGCGTCACCGTATAATGTCGCTATCTCCGCTGTAAAACTGAAAACCACGCAAAAATCCTTTGAGGTTGAACATAAATCAATTCTGCCGTTTAGCGATATAGCCATGACCATCAAAGGATTATCGTCAACGGCCTCTGGGAACGTGCTGTTTGAAACGATTAACGATAGCGGCGGTGTTGATAAACATGAAGCCATAGTGAAATAGTTCTTATTAATTAATAAAACATTATAGCCTTCACTCCGCGGATAGCTTCTGTCCGCTATGATTAAATGGAACTGCCATGTTGTTTCGACGCTCTCTACTCTGCATTGCCATTAATGCGACATTATCGTTGCATGCATATGCAGAAAATAAAGTACCCGTTGAAAACACGACTGAAAGTGAAGAAGCGGTCGAGTTTAACGATCAGTTTTTACTGAATGGCGGTACAAATATTGACGTTAGCCGTTTTGCACGTGGCAACCCTGTTGCTCCAGGGACATATCGTACCAAGATCAGTCTTAACAATAAGTTAAAATCAACAACGGATATAACATTTAAAGATAACGGAACGCCACGCGCGACACCTTGCATAACGAAGCTGTTGTTAACACAAAGCGGTATTGATCTCAGTGAACTCGATGACTCTGTGGACAACGAAGATAATGAAACATGCATTGATATTAAAACATCTTTTTCAGGTGCAACGACGAATTACGACAGTGGCAAACAGATCTTAGATCTCATTTTTCCGCAAATCTATATCCTCAAGCGCCCTGAAGGTTACGTCGATCCTTCGCTGTGGGAAGATGGTATCCCAGCCGCGCTGGTGTCTTATGACATCAACGGCTGGCATAGCGAAGGTAACGGTACGACATCTGAAAGTGCTTATATGGGCCTGCGTTACGGGCTCAATATGGGAGCATGGCGTCTGCGTTCACGTGGCAACCTGGCATGGGACAAGGATAACGGCAGTAAATACTCCAGCCAGGATATTTATCTGCAACGCGATATCACCGCCCTTACAGGACAGTTTGTCATCGGTGACTCCTATACGCGTGGCGAAGCTTTCGATTCGTTGAGCCTTCGCGGAGCACGTATATACAATGACGACCGTATGCTGCCAACAGGCTCGACCGGTTATGCACCGGTTATCCGTGGTACGGCGAACAGTAACGCCAAAGTCTCTGTTGTGCAGAGCGGCAATAAAATCTACGAAACATCTGTACCACCGGGACCTTTTGAAATTAATGACCTGAGCACAACAGGTTATGGTAACGATCTTATCGTCACGGTCGAAGAATCTGACGGAAGTAAACGTACGTTTACCGTTCCATTCTCTTCCGTCACTCAGATGCTGCGCCCTGGCTCAGCACGCTGGGACTTTGGCGTGGGTGAATTAAATGACGACTCACTCGCTGAAAGGCCCAAAATAGGTTACGGCACGCTCTACTACGGTATAAACAATACCTTCACAGGCTATGCTGGCGTGCAGTACAGCGATATGGACTTCTACGCAGGCATCGCGGGCCTGGCGATGAATACCACCCTGGGTGCATTTGCATTTGATATCACACAATCGCATGCCGATATCGAGGGCCTAGATACGCTCACCGGTAAAAGTTATCGATTAACGTACAGTAAACAGATTGAACAAACGAACACCTCCTTTAACGTAGCGGCTTATCGTTTCTCTACAGAGGATTACCTAAGTTTGAATGACGCTGCACAACTGCAAGACAGTATTAAGCAGCAGAAATACGCCAACCGTAGCTATGAATCAAATAATGCACTGTATGACGACTATCAGCGCACCAAAAACCAGATTCAGCTCAGTATCAACCAACCGCTCAAAGCAGGTGAAAACGATCTCGGTTCCCTGTTTATCAATGGGACATGGCAGGATTACTGGAACGGGGTAGGGTCAAATTCCGACTACAACATCGGATACAACAATAGTTTTACTTACGGTAGCTACAGTATTTCTGTTCAACGCTCTTACGATCAGGACGGGAAAAAAGATGACAGCATTTATGTAAATCTGAGCATTCCGTTAAGCGTTTTCGCCAAAGACAGTACTCATAGCGGTGGCTTCTCTAATATTAATATGGGATTACGTTCCGATCTTAAAGGCGGTACCAGCTTTAACAGTTCTGCCAGTGGCAGTACAAAAGACAATGAGGTCAGTTATTCCATCAGCACTGCGTCTAATAGCGGTAATTATGGTGATACAAACCAACTCAGTGGATTTACATCCTGGAATAGCAGCTACGGCCCATTAGGCATATCAGCTTCATTTTCTGACGATAATAGTAAGCAATATTCCGCAACCTATAGTGGCGGCATGGTATTGCATTCCGGTGGTATTGCGTTTGCACCAGGCAGTATTGGTGATAATGACTCCATAGCACTCGTTAAAGCCAGCGGGGCTACGGGTGCAGGCGTGGGATATGGTAACGGTAAAATTGGCGACTCAGGCTACGGAATTTTACCGTATATGTCTGCCTATCGTGAAAATAGAGTCTCTCTGGATATTAGTTCACTGGAAAAAGACGTAGAAGTGAAAAATACCACAGAGACTACCGTACCTCGCAGCGGATCCGTTGTACTCATTAATTTCGAGACCGATGAGTCACGCTCTTTAGTATTAGAACTTCAGCGTAGCGATAAAGGTTTTATTCCTTTAGGCGCAGATGTCATGAATGAGAAAAATGAATCCGTCGGTACTGTAGGACAAGCCGGACAGGCTTATGTACGCGGAATTGAAGATCAAGGTGTTCTTCGCGTGGTATGGGGAAATGAAAACAATAGTGAATGTACCGTTCACTATAACATTTCAGGAAATACCACAAAGGCAGGGCTCACAACAGTCCTGAGCAACCAAGTGTGCCAAATGTAATTTTTAGGGAAAATAAATGAGAGTTTATATGAAAAAAAACCTCTTCAGCATGTCTGTCATTGCTTTGACAACACTGACATCGTTAGGGACGGCAAACGCCACTGACCTTAATGTGACCTTTACGGCTAATTTGTTGGAAACCACCTGTAACATGAAGCTGGTCGGTGGTACGGGTTCCGATACTGAACAAACGCTGAAAATCGGTGACAGCAACGGCCAGGTACGTCTGGATGCGGTTAAGGCTGGCACCGCAACGGCGAATTTTAAAATTGAAATCGTTGAGTGCCCTTCCTCACTGAGATCGCTGAAAACCACCGTTAAAGGTACACCAGCGGCTTCACTGCTAACAGGGCTGGTAAACCAAATAACTGTAGCTAATGGTGGCGCCAACTGGGCCGCTGTGACTATTGCTCGGGCGTCAGCACCGAATTCGCCCTTTAAAATTAACTCAACCACTGACAGCGAACGTCTTGTTTGGTCTGCTGCTGAAATTACCAATAAAGAAGTGCCGTTAATTGCCACTCTTAGCGAAACCAGTGCTGGAAAAATGACCATAGGTGATTTCTCGGCTGCTGGCACTTTTGAATTTACTTACGAATAATTTGAGCAAGAAGACGGAGCTCTACTATGAAAATTAATATGACTTATATCGCACTTTCCGTTTCTGCGCTCTTCTATGCAGGAATGGCAAATGCAGCCATTACGGGAACCTCCAGCCTTAAAATGACGTTTGAGAGTAAAGTCGTATCCGGCACCTGTACAGCAAAACTGGTGAACGGAGCGGGGACACCGGCCTCTGAAATTGCGTTTGGCGATGTCTATAAGTCAGACCTGGTCAATAAAACCCGCGTTGAACCGCTAAAAATCACCTTCAGCGATTGCTCTGGCGTGGAAAAAGCCACGGTCGCCGCCGCGTCAACCACTGGCGGAAAGTGCTCAGGCACGAGTTTTGACGGTGATTCATACGGCGCTGGTTTAGCGACGGGATTTGAAGTGTGGTCTGGTCAGGTCGATTCAGGCGTAATGCTTAAGTGCAAAACCCCACCAGCCCCACAGGAAGTGACCATCGCTGGTGGTGTAGGCGAGTTTCCGATGAATTCACGTATCGTGATTGGTAAAGGCAACACGATCGCAGATGTCGGTACAGGTGCTGCGAGCGCGCCGGTCACATTCACTATCGCTTATCCGTAAGACAGGATTTATCATGCAACAATCACCGTTTACTCTGTGCCAGCCCGGTCTTGTGTTGCTCATCGGACTGGCTGGCGGATTATTGCCTGGCGTAAGCCAGGCAAGCTCAGGCATCAATGCAAACCTGACAGCCAATATTATCAACTCGACCTGTGAAATTAGCCTACAAAATGATGGCGAAATTTATTTGCCGACCGTCAAGCGCAGTTGGTTTTACAACAGTGATAATAGCGATCGTTTAACCCCTACTGATAATGAACCCGGTACACCATTTAGCATCATGGTTAACAGTTGTTCTGAAAATAATAATAGTGTCAAACAACTGAAGTTTACATTTACGCCAAAGTCAGGGTTCAGCGACAACCAGTACCAGGTATTTAAAAACAATGCCACAGCTGGCGCAGCTGAAAATGTTGGGGTTGTCGTTTTTTCCAAAGATTTAAAAACCAACGTGCTCAATGCCGATGGCAGTTCAAATTTATTGCTTGATGCTCAGAGTACCTGGCCAGGTGAATACTCATTTAGTGCCCGCTATCAAAACACAGGGGTTGTTTCTGCGGGTCTGGTGACCAGTCAGGCCACTGTCAATGTCACCTATGAATAGAAATGCCTGGAAAGGAAGAATATATTCAAAAAACATGAAGGACATATATAAACAGGATTGATGGTTAACACTTGTGTGTTATATTTTGAAACGATATGCTCTGCACTTGAATGCAGTTTCAAGAACGGCTATAGCAATACCTCATCTAAATACAGTGGCGGAGCATTGCATTTGCTGCTCCCGTGAGTCGGTAATATATTCACAGCTGAATTTACGACATTAAATGCCCCGGCAGTAATGAGTCGTAGGTTATACTAAAAATGCCAGTGGCTTTAAACAGGCCAGCAGAAACAGTTTAGTCGTTTCCGATGATTGTATTAGATATAAACTTGTTCCATCATTTCCCGTTGAACAACCTGCCATTACCCCTGCGGTTGATTAACTATCAGCCGCGACATCGTCTCCAGCGAATCCGTCCTTAAAATATAAAGCCTTTTCAATAAGAACTGATTATCTCCCGGCTTAACCTTCCCTCTCACCGTGGTGACCGCCATGTGGAATCCCGCGTCACCTGCTGCTTTTACCACCGTGGCGTTATAACCCCCAAACGGATACGAAAGATACAGAACGTGAGGATTAAACTGGGACAATGCCCGGCGCGAACGGGCGAAATCGAACAGAATATTATGATAGCTGCGACTCAGTAGGATCGGCCGGCGATTCGCATCAACCCGATGCAAAAAATGGGTATGCGACTGGAAGTCGAACACGTCCCGGATCTCGTTCAGTTCAGAGAGACTCATAAACTGCAGCGATTTCGGATCCCACTTCTGCGGGTGGCGCTTGATGCGTGAGGAGATGATAAACGCCGTGGCCTTCATGCCGTGCTGCTTCAAAATGGGGTAAGCATAACGGCTCACTGACTTGAGACCATCATCAAAAGTCAGCACCACCGCCCGCGCCGGGAGATTCATTTTATTCTGCACGTAGCCTTCCAGTTGATACATCGTCAACGTGGTGTAGCCGCGATCCTGAAGCCAGGCCATCTGGTTGCTGAAAGCGCGTACGGAGGTTGTGGTGGAGGTATGGCGAAAGCGGGTATTCTCTTCATCGCGCAAAATATGATGGTAGGTTAACACCGGGATGCCGTTGTCTTCCTGCGCATCCAGCGCGCTAACATAGGCCAGTCGGCCACCAATGCGAATCTGGTACCAGGTCTGGTTGAGTCGGTCTTTAAGCTTGCTGATAATCGGATAACGCAGATTATCCGCCAGCACGCCAAACGGGGCGCTACCGACATCCGGAGCGTTATAAACCGATGTATCTTTCCAGGTTATCAGACTTTGGTTACTGAGCGGTTTATTGAGATCGCCCAGACCATCATCGACTTTCTGCCGCCCCTGAACGGGCTCCAGGTGTCCCTTATCAATAAACCCGGTGCCAAAACCAAAGGAAAATTCGTAATAGTCTGCCGCAATAGGCTCAACAGCGAGGATCTGCCCGGCGCGAATATTCCCAACCGTCACCATCTTATTGCCAATCTGCGCCCATACGGCGGCGGCTTCGGTGGTTTGCATATAACGAGCAGGCAAAGCCGCAGCGACGCTGCCAGAAAACAGGAGCAATAAAACAAGCAGAACGCGCATAACCATATGAGATAACCGAGGCGAGTAACCTCGGCTATTGTAGCAAAAGCATCATCAATACCAATGATTAATACTCATACAAATCATGCTTCAATACGAAGGGGGGATTTTTTTGTTGTTGATGCCAGAGGCTGGAGACTTCGGGGCCTCCAAGTGCGACGATGCAATCCCGAAACGCAGAACTGCTCAGCGATTCCCGTGACGAAATCATTCGCTCAAGCAATGGATAGCTGATACCTGAAATCACTTCACACTGGGGATGTTTATGACTCATTAACGACGCTACACGGTAAGGCGCAGCCCCAGCCATATCCGTCAGGAATACCACACCCTCACCTGAATCTGTAGCATGCAGAGCATGGCACATCATGCGGCTTAGCATATTCGAGCTGAGTCCACGCCAAAAACTTACCGCCTGACATTGGGCCAACGGGCCGTACTTTTTCTCCAGACGATGCAGCATATCCTGTGCCTTATCGTCATGACAGGTAATTACCCAACCTAACATTGCCTACCTCCTTAGCAGGCAAGTAGTTTATCAGTGTGATAAATCCATAATGGTGACAAGCATCAAAAGTCTTCCTCTCCCAGGCAAGGAGAGGAAGAAAGAATTAGCTGCGTAGGCCGCGTCCGCGCTGAATCAGGTACCAGCACAGCAAATAAAACGCAGCGATAAACACCACCAGCACACCAAACGTGGTGACCAGCGGAACATCATGAATCCCCAGAAAGCCGTAGCGGAAACCGCTAATCATGTAGACAATCGGGTTCAGATGCGACAGCCCCTGCCAGAACGGTGGCAGCAGCGTTAGCGAATAGAACACGCCACCCAGATAGGTCAGTGGTGTCAGTACGAAGGTTGGGATCAGACTGATATCGTCAAAGGTTTTAGCAAAGACTGCGTTCAGCAAACCGGCCAGCGAGAACAGTACCGCCGTTAACATCAGCGTAAGCGCCACAAAGACCCAGGAATGCACCTGGAAAGGCACGAAGAACAGTGAAATAGCCGTTACCAGAATGCCTACGCACAAGCCACGTGCCACGCCGCCGCCGACGAAACCGGCGATGATCACGTGCGTTGGTACCGGGGCGACCAGCAGCTCTTCAATATTGCGTTGAAACTTAGCGCTGAAGAATGACGATGCCACGTTCGCGTACGAGTTGGTGATCACCGCCATCATAATCAGCCCCGGCACGATAAACTGCATGTAGCTAAAACCATGCATTTCGCCGATACGCGAGCCGATCAGGTTACCAAAGATAATAAAATAGAGCGTCATGGTGATGACGGGGGGAACCAGAGTCTGAACCCAGATACGCATAAAGCGGTGGATCTCTTTCGCCCAGATGCTTTTCAGCGCCACCCAATAAAGCTGCATCATGCGCGATCTCCTTGTTTTTCATGAACCAGAGAAACAAACAGTTCTTCCAGTCGGTTCGCTTTGTTACGCATACTCAATACCTGAATGCCCTGCGCGCTCAGCTGAGAGAAGACGCTGTTAACCCCCTGTTCACGCAGCACCTCCACTTCCAGCGTGGAAGTGTCTACCAGCCGGTACTGATAACCGTCCAGTTTCGGCAACGGGCTTTTCGGCGCCAGATCGAGGATAAAGGTCTCGGATTTCAGCTTGGAGAGCAGACCCTTCATCGAGGTGTTTTCCACCAGCTCGCCGTGCTGAATAATGCCGATATTGCGACACAGCATTTCTGCTTCTTCGAGGTAGTGAGTGGTCAGAATAATGGTGGTGCCTTTGTCGTTTAAATCCTTTAAAAAGCCCCACATTGAACGACGCAGTTCAATATCAACACCCGCCGTTGGTTCATCCAGGATGAGTAATTTTGGTTCGTGCATCAGAGCACGAGCAATCATCAGACGGCGTTTCATCCCGCCGGAAAGCATGCGCGCACGCTCGTTACGTTTTTCCCATAAATCGAGCTGCTTTAAATATAATTCGCTGCGTTTGACCGCCTCTTTATGCTCAACGCCGTAGTAACCCGCCTGGTTGACCACGATCTGCTGCACGGTTTCAAACGGGTTAAAGTTAAACTCCTGCGGTACCAGACCAAGCTGGCGTTTCGCGTTAACCGTATCTTTTTCGAGATCGTAGCCGAACACGCTAACCCGCCCGGAGGATTTATTCACCAGCGAGCTGATTATTCCAATGGTGGTGGACTTTCCTGCGCCATTCGGTCCCAAAAGCGCATAAAAATCACCCGCTTCGACTTGCAAATCTATCCCGCGTAACGCTTGAACGCCACCGGGATAGGTTTTTTTAAGTTGTTGAAGTTCCAGAGCAATGGTCATGGTTTTTTACTTACCTTACGTTCTGACATTTTATATATAGTTTAATTAATGCTGGAGTTACCCTATATTAGCCCATCGAATTTATCTGGCTTCGGGTCGTACAACTCCATGAAAGACATAGATACACTCATCAGCAACAATGCACTATGGTCAAAGATGCTGGTAGAAGAGGATCCCGGATTTTTTGAAACGCTGACGCATGCACAGAATCCGCGTTTTCTATGGATTGGATGTTCCGATAGCCGCGTTCCCGCTGAACGATTAACCGGTCTTGAACCGGGCGAATTATTTGTTCACCGCAATGTTGCCAATCTGGTTATTCACACCGACCTGAACTGTCTCTCAGTCGTTCAGTATGCGGTGGATGTGCTGGAAGTGGAACATATTATTATATGCGGCCACTACGGATGCGGCGGCGTCCAGGCGGCGATTGAAAATAAAGAACAAGGGCTGATTGATAACTGGTTACTGCACATCCGCGATATCTGGTTCAAACACAGCTCACTGCTGGGCGAAATGCCGCAGGAACGTCGCATGGACACCCTATGCGAACTGAATGTCATGGAGCAGGTCTACAACCTCGGCCACTCAACCATTATGCGTTCAGCCTGGAAGCGCGGTCAGAAAGTTACCATTCACGGCTGGGCTTACGGTATTCATGACGGTCTATTGCGCGATCTCGACGTCACCGCCACCAGCCGCGAAACGCTGGAGCAGCGCTATCGCCAGGGGTTGTCTAACTTGAGTCAGAAACACAGCAACCATAAATAATGTGACATTGCCGGGAGGCGGAGACGCCTTACCCGGCCTACAAACCTACGCCGTAGGTCTGATAAGCGAAGCGCCATCAGGCGCTCCCGCCAATTACTCGTCCAGCAGCACCACTTTGCCAACATACGGCAGATGGCGATAACGCTGGGCATAGTCAATGCCGTAACCGACCACAAACTCATCTGGAATAGAGAATCCGATAAACTCGACCGGAACATTCACTTCACGACGAGAAGGTTTGTCCAGCAGCGTGCAGATAGCCAGGGATTTCGGCTCGCGCAGGCTCAGAATTTCACGCACTTTGGACAGCGTATTGCCGGAGTCGATGATGTCTTCGACAATCAGCACGTCTTTGCCACGAATGTCTTCATCCAGGTCTTTCAGGATCTTAACATCACGCGTAGTAGACATTCCACTGCCATAGCTGGATGCCGTCATGAAATCGACTTCGTGGGAGACATGCACTTCACGGCACAGATCCGCCATAAACATAAATGAGCCACGTAACAGACCAACCAGCACCATATCGCTGCCGCTGTCTTTGTAACGTTCGTTAATCTGGCGCCCCAGTTCAGCAATACGCGCTTTGATCTCCGCTTCCGGGATCATCACTTCAACAGTATGTTTCATAAACCCTATAACTCACTGATTTTTATCAGTTGACACATCATGCAGATCGAAAGAAAGCGCTTACGTTGATACACCGACTGACAGACGGCGACCCGCTCTAACCACAAAACTTGCGACAGCATACAAACAATTCAGTTGATGAAGTATACCAGTAAAGAGAGCGGGTTCCTCTGATAGTTCACAGGAGAACCCGTTTGCGTCGTTTTTTGTATGCTTATTAAGCAATAACCTGGTTCGCACGACAGCATGTGGCTAAAACGTTTCCCAATGCGGGTCTTGTGTCGTACTCCCTGCAGAGGTTGCTTGCGGAGCATCCTTAGGCGGTTTCCGATGCTCACTGTTGGAGGTATCGCGAGTGATGCGAAATGCTGCCACGGCCAGGCGTAACTGTTCAGCTTGTTGTTCCAACGAAGCGGCGGCGGCGGCAGACTCTTCTACCAGCGCGGCGTTTTGTTGTGTAACACTGTCCATCTGCGAGACCGCGAGACTCACCTGCTCAATCCCCCGACTCTGTTCCTCTGAGGCTGAAGCGATTTCCCCCATGATGTCCGTCACGCGGGTGACCGCAGCGACAATCTCTTTCATCGTTTTACCCGCGTCCGACACCTGCTGAGATCCCATCCCCACGCTGTGAGTTGAGTTATCAATCAACGCTTTGATCTCTTTGGCTGCCTGAGCGCTACGGCTTGCCAGAGTACGGACTTCACCCGCTACAACAGCAAATCCTCGTCCCTGCTCTCCTGCTCTGGCTGCCTCAACCGCCGCGTTGAGCGCCAGGATATTGGTCTGGAAAGCAATACTGTCGATGACGCTGGTGATCTGCGCAATTTGCTGTGAACTACCGGCAATTTCACTCATCGTGTGCACGACAGTATCAACAACCCGTCCACCACGCGCGGCAGTATCAGACGCATTCTTAGCCAGTTGAGTCGCCTGTTTCGCATTGTCCGTATTTTGCTTCACGGTTGCAGTAAGCTGTTCCATGCTGGCGGCAGTCTCTTCAAGTGAAGCAGCCTGCTGTTCGGTACGCGAAGACAGATCGTTGTTACCTGACGAGATTTCCGCTGCACCGCTATGAATCGTTTCTGAGCTGTTACGCACCGACGTGACTGTCGAAATCAGCGACTGTCGCATTTCATCTAACCCCGTCGCCAAACGCCCCATTTCATTACGTCCCTGGACGTCGAGTTGATGGGTCAAATCACCACGGGTAATAATGCGAATATGCTCCATAATCTGCGCCAGGGGTTTAAGCAGCATATGCTGCAACCCACTCCAGATCATGCCCAGAACGATGAGCACAGCGACGACAATTGCCCCTAATGTCCATTGCATGCGGGTAAAGCTGTGCTGATTCTCCGCCGCCGCGTGCTGAAGCAACGCGTTATTTTCGTTACGCCACTGGTCATAGCTGGCTTCCATTTCATCTTGCGCCTTCTGAGCATCAAGATCGCCATAGGCCTGATAGTTATTCGCGCGCAGATACTCTATCGATAACGCCATCACGTCGTGCATCTGCCGATACTGTTTTTCCATTTCAGATGCAATTTGCGGATTCTGCCCCGACACCTGCGGCAATGACTGATAATGTGCGAAGTATCCCTCAGCTTTCTTCATCGACTCACTCGCCGTTTTTAGCAAAGTATCAATTGCCGCCAGTGAGGCCGGATCGCGTTGGTTCTTTAAGAAACGAATTGCTACGCGGGTTACCGTTACCCGGGTTTTAATCAGCGTATTGACGCTATCACTCAGATTTTCCTGTTGGGCATTCAGGGTGCCTGAGTTCTGGAAATTATGGCGATCATTGTTTACTGCAGAATAAAAAAAACTTCCTGTCACGGCCTGTAGCAAACAGAAAATGGCGAGAACCAGAAGAATGCCGGTAATAACGCGCACATTTTTAATCATAGTATTTCATCCATTGAACTCACATTGGGTACCCAATGATTATCGGCTCTAAAGGCGATTACTTTATGTGCAATAGCAGAATTAGCAGGAGGAGGGAGTCGTGCGATGAAACGCTGTAAAGAGACTGTGTCTCATCCGGCTTACGAGAGATTTCTGTAGGCCGGATAAGCACAGCGCGATTTTTTTAGACGGTGAAGCCGAGCATCATCCCGGTATCTTCATGCTCTAACAGATGGCAGTGCGCCATATAGGCATGCTCTTTTGGCGCGTCATGGTCAAACTTAACCAACACCTCGCTCACGCCGCCTTCTACACGTACCGTGTCCTTCCATCCCGCACGGTGTGCGGCAGGCGCTTTGCCATTCTCAGACAGAATGCGGAACTGCGTGCCGTGAATGTGGAACGGATGCAGCATCATGTCGCCCTGACCAGAAATCACCCAGCGTTCATGCTGCCCTTTTGCCGCGGCAAACATCGGTTTATTCATATCAAACGCCTGGCCATTAATCCGGTTGGCATTATGGAAATCAAACGATCCGCCATGCTTCATGTTGCCCATGTTGCCCATGTTGCCATGCTGCATATTCCCCATCTCACCGTGGTTCATATTGTCATTATTCATATGGCCCATCATCTTTCCATGATCCATACCCGCCATGGCCTGACCGCCGAATTTCTTCATCAGCATTTGCATGCCCATCATATCGAGCATCGGATCCATCGACAGCTGCAGCTTGCGCACCGTCAGACCTTCCAGTGACGGCAGCGATGGCATGGATGTCAGCGTATCCGGCAGCGTGCCGGAAGCGGTAATCAGCAGCGGCTGAACACGCATCACCGGGTGCGGCTTATCAAATGGCGCAATTGCCATCCCCATCTGGCTGACCGGCAGAGTGACCAGATCAAAAGCTTTGCCGTCACTGACATCCACCAGCACTTCAAAGCGCTCGCCCATCAGCATAGGAAGCTCGGTCACTTTTACCGGTTCCGCCAACAGCCCACCGTCGCTGGCAATGACGTACAAAGGACGATTGTCGCTGGCCGCAATGTTCAGCGAGCGCGCGTTACAACCATTCAACAGACGCAGGCGCAGCCAGCCGCGCGGTGCGGCATGCTGAGGATAAATCGCCCCGTTGGTCAGCAGCGTATCGCCAAACCAGCCGACTGCGGCGGTCATGATGTCCAGTTGATAATCAACCTGCCCATCAGCAGAGAACTGTTTGTCCTGAATAATTACCGGCACATCATCAATTCCCCACTGCTTAGGCAGCATCAGCTTGCGAATCTCTTCGTCTTCAATCAGCACCAGTCCGGCCAGCCCCATCGCTACCTGATGACCGGTCTTTCCATGCTGATGAGGGTGGAACCAGCAGGTTGCCGCGCGCTGATCCGGCGTGAAGGTCACTGAACGTTTCCCGCCCGCCGGGATTATGCCTTGCGGCCCACCGTCGACTTCACCAGGGATTTCCAGCCCGTGCCAGTGCAACGTCGTCTCTTCGGCAAGCTGGTTATGGATATCCACGTTCACCGATTGCCCTTTGTTCAGCTTGACCGCCGGTCCGAGCAGATTGCCGTTATATCCCCAGGTCGTGGCCGTCTTACCGGCAAAGTTTGACTGCCCGGCTTGCACGATCAGCTGGATGCGATTCGAAGCATCGGCGGTTAACAGATCAGGAATGGGTAAGGCGGGACGGTCGGCGGCAAATACGCTCCGGCTCCACAGAGGTAACGCTGACGCGACACCCAGTGCCACGGAGTACTTTAAAAAGTCACGACGTTGCATTCTCACTTCCTTATATTCAGCAGCTTAAGCAGGCTATCTTTTAAGCATAAGCCTTCCCCTTACGGGAAGGTCAAGTGAACGGCTAATAATAAAGGTCGTCGCTTCGCTCGCAGTATGCTAACGTTTAAATTCCGTGATGCAGTGGTAGAAGCAATGAAGACGTTTTTCAGAACAGTTTTGTTCGGTAGCCTGATGGCCGTATGCGCAAACAGCTACGCGCTTAGCGAGTCCGAAGCCGAAGATATGGCCGATTTAACGGCAGTTTTTGTTTTTCTGAAAAATGACTGTGGATACCAGAATTTGCCTAATGGGCAGATTCGTCGCGCACTGGTCTTTTTTGCCCAGCAAAACCAGTGGGATCTGAGTAATTACGACACCTTCAATATGAAAGCGCTGGGTGAAGACAGCTACCGCGATCTCAGCGGTATCGGCATCCCCACGGCAAAGAAATGCAAAGCACTGGCGCGTGATTCTTTAAGCCTGCTGGCGTACGTGAAGTAACAGACATAGCGGAGCCCGCTGGCTCCGCATGAATTAACGCTGTTGCACAAATTCGCGGTATGCCGCCACAACCTGAAGAAAGTCCTCTACACCACAAAGCGAAAAACTTTCTTCGTCGTAATAGCTCATCCCCTCTTCCATCTCATCTCCAGATAACTCCAACTGATTAGCGCGAACCATCACTTCTTCGCCATCCAGCCAGAGCGTGTATTCATGCCCTGCTCGCTGCCAGGAGCGCTCACTGCCCTTAACCGCACGCGCCGCCTGTTCCACTTCATCAAGTAAGGCCAGGTTTTCTTTCACTTCTTCATTAAACCAGTGCCCCACCACCTCGTGGCCCATGGACATACGCACTTTTACCACCCCGGTAATATCGCGCAGAAATTCGTAATCCATAATGTCTTCCTCTACTCCCGGCAATGCGCCAATACCGCATCGCGCCTTGCTGTAATTATCGCAGCAGCGCGGCAGAAAAAAAGCGTAGTGGGTATAAGGAATAGAAATAAAAATGCCCGGAGAAGCAGACTTCTCCGGGCATTGATGTGTTTTTACACAAAACGCGTTAGCGCATTACACCGCGGTCTGGAAAATCACACCATCGGCTTTCTCCGTATACTGAGACAGCTGGTCGAAGTTCAGATAACGGTAAGTATCCACGGCAGTTTTATCCACCTGCGCCACATAGGTCTGGTACTCTTCCGCCGTCGGCAGTTTGCCGATCAGCGCCGCAACCGCCGCCAGCTCCGCAGAAGCCAGGTAGACGTTTGCCCCGGTACCTAAACGGTTCGGGAAGTTACGAGTAGAGGTCGAGACCACCGTTGCGCCGTCGGCGACACGCGCCTGGTTACCCATGCACAGAGAGCAGCCTGGAATTTCGATACGCGCACCGCTCTTACCGAACACGCTGTAATAACCTTCTTCGGTCAGCTGTGCCGCATCCATACGGGTTGGCGGAGCTACCCACAGACGTGTCGGCAGTTGGCCTTTGTGCGCATCCAGCAGCTTACCTGCGGCACGGAAGTGGCCGATGTTAGTCATGCAGGAGCCGATGAACACTTCGTCGATCTTCTCACCCTGTACGTCAGACAGCAGACGCGCGTCGTCCGGATCGTTCGGTGCACACAAGATTGGTTCTTTGATGTCAGCCAGGTCAATGTCGATCACCGCCGCGTATTCTGCGTCAGCGTCGGCTTCCAGCAACTGCGGATCCGCCAGCCATTTTTCCATGCCCTGCACACGACGTTCCAGCGTACGACGGTCGCCGTAGCCTTCCGCGATCATCCACTTCAGCAGAACGATGTTAGAGTTCAGATACTCAATGATCGGCTCTTTGTTCAGCTTGATGGTACAGCCCGCAGCAGAACGCTCTGCGGAAGCATCGGTCAGTTCGAACGCCTGCTCCACTTTGAGATCCGGCAGACCTTCGATTTCAAGGATGCGGCCAGAGAAGATGTTCTTCTTACCTTTCTTCTCAACGGTCAGTAGACCCTGTTTGATCGCGTACAGCGGAATGGCGTGAACCAGGTCACGCAGAGTGATACCCGGCTGCATTTTACCTTTGAAGCGCACTAGTACCGATTCCGGCATATCCAGCGGCATCACGCCGGTCGCTGCAGCAAACGCCACCAAACCAGAACCTGCCGGGAAGGAGATCCCGATAGGGAAACGGGTATGGGAGTCACCACCGGTACCTACGGTATCCGGCAGCAGCATACGGTTCAGCCAGGAGTGGATAACGCCGTCGCCCGGACGCAGGGAGACACCGCCACGGTTCATGATGAAGTCTGGCAGCGTATGGTGCGTATTGACATCCACCGGCTTCGGATAGGCAGCGGTGTGACAGAAGGACTGCATCACCAGGTCAGCTGAGAAGCCCAGGCACGCCAGGTCTTTCAGTTCGTCACGGGTCATTGGGCCGGTGGTATCCTGAGATCCCACGGAGGTCATCTTCGGTTCGCAGTACGCGCCCGGACGGATACCTTTCACGCCGCAGGCGCGGCCAACCATTTTCTGTGCCAGGGAGAAGCCACGGCTGCTTTCCGCCACGTCTTTCGCCTGACGGAAGACGTCTGAGTGCGGCAGACCCAGCGCTTCGCGCGCTTTGGTGGTCAGGCCACGACCGATGATCAGCGGAATACGACCACCAGCACGTACTTCGTCGATCAGGACTTCGGTTTTCAGCTCAAAGCTGGCCAGCAGTTCGCCTGTTTCGTGGTTGCGTACTTCGCCTTTGAACGGGTAAACGTCAATCACGTCGCCCATGTTCATGTTCGACACGTCCACTTCAATCGGCAGTGCGCCCGCATCTTCCATGGTGTTGAAGAAGATAGGTGCAATTTTGCCGCCGAGGCACAGGCCGCCGCCGCGCTTGTTCGGCACATGAGGAATGTCGTCACCCATGAACCACAGCACGGAGTTGGTCGCGGATTTACGCGAAGAACCGGTACCGACAACATCACCCACATAAGCCAGCGGGTATCCTTTTTTCTGCAATTCTTCGATCTGTTTGATCGGGCCAACTACGCCCGGCTGATCCGGTTCGATACCTTCACGGGCGTTTTTCAGCATCGCCAGCGCGTGCAGCGGGATATCTGGGCGGGACCATGCGTCCGGTGCCGGAGAGAGGTCATCGGTGTTGGTTTCACCGGTAACTTTAAAGACGGTAACGGTGATTTTTTCAGCCAGAGCCGGACGGTTCAGGAACCATTCGGCATCGGCCCAGGATTGCATTACCTGCTTCGCATATTCGTTGCCCGCTTTGGCTTTTTCTTCCACATCGTAGAAGTTATCGAACATCAGCAGCGTTGAAGAGAGCGCTTTGGCGGCAATCGGTGCCAGTTTGGCGTCATCCAGCGCGTCGATCAGCGGATGAATGTTGTAACCACCCTGCATGGTGCCCAGCAGTTCAATGGCTTTTTCTGGAGTAACCAGCGGGGAGGTGGTGTCGCCTTTCGCGACGGCAGCGAGAAAACCAGCTTTAACATAAGCGGCTTCATCTACGCCAGGAGGAACACGGTTGATCAACAGGTCTAACAGGAATTCTTCTTCGCCCACAGGCGGGGTCTTCAGCAGCTCGACAAGTGCGGCCATTTGGGTTGCGTCTAAAGGTTTTGGCACAATCCCCTGGGCAGCACGCTCAGCTACGTGCTTACGGTATTCTTCTAGCACGACGATATCTCCTCGCTCTCATTGTCATAATGCGGCGCTTTTGTAGATGGGCGATTCTCTTCACGCTCCTGTGAGACAGTAGTTAGTAGGGTAAATGCCCGGTACCGCATAAGGCACAATAACAGGATTTTCATTAAGTGTTAATCCGTTTACAAAAAAGCAACATAAAAAATTGGCTGAATCGTTAAGAATGGTGTAGCGGCAAGGAGGAACGCAATTCAGGCTACCTAAAACCACCCTGAAACGGTTGATTTTCAAGCGCGAGATGCTGGATTTTCCAGCGACTTTTCAGCCATCAGATATAATTGTGTAATAAATCCTCACACTCTTTTTCCGGACCTACCGGGTGAATCCCCAATAAAAGTCAAAACTGTCTAACACGGGTGAATAATACTCGCGGCAACAGGAACGCCTCACGGCACAGCGCTTGTCTCGTTGGAGTCATTTTATGAAGTTGCCCCTTAAGCCACATCTGCTTGTCCTTTTGTGCAGTGTCGGGCTGTTTGCCGCCTCAGGCGTGATGTTCGTTAAAAGTCGTGCTACGGAGCCTGCGGCTCCGGCCCCCGTTGCACAGCAACCGTCAGCACCGGCTCCAGCGCCAATAGCGGCCCCTGCCCCGGCCGACCAAACAGCGCCCGTCGTGGCACCAACCTACTCGGCAGCACAAATCGATCAGTGGGTTGCACCTATCGCACTCTATCCAGACTCGCTGCTGTCGCAAATTTTGATGGCCTCAACCTATCCGGCTAACGTCATCCAGGCCGCACAGTGGTCAAAAGACAATCCCAAAATGCAGGGCGATGCCGCCATTCAGGCCGTTGCCAGCCAGCCCTGGGATCCCAGCGTGAAATCGCTGGTCGCCTTTCCTCAGTTGATGTCGCTGATGGGTGAAAATCCGCCGTGGGTACAAAGTCTGGGCGATGCTTTCCTTGCGCAGCCAAAAGATGTTATGGATTCCGTTCAACGCCTGCGTGCACTGGCGCAACAGACCGGTGCGTTGCAATCGACACCGCAGCAGACAGTCACCACGAGTGTGAAAAATGTGCCTCCTCCTCGTACCCAAACTCAAGAAGGAGTAACAGTTCAATCGACGGCCCCACCGGCTCCAACGGTAATCAAAATTGAATCCGCCGATCCGCAGGTGGTGTACGTTCCTACCTATAACCCGAATACGGTTTACGGTACCTGGCCGAACACCGCCTATCCGCCAACCTATCTGCCGCCAACGCCCGGTGAGCAGTTTGGTAACAGCTTCGTTAATGGTTTAGGCTTCAGCCTCGGTGTTGCCACAACCTATGCCATCTTCAGCAACATCGACTGGGATGACGACGACGATCACCATCATAATGATGACTGGGATAACCATGGCGGCTATAACCGTAATGGTGATAACAACATCAATATTAACGTTGATAACTTTAATAAAATCAGTGGGCAACGACTGACAGACGCCAACCGTACCTGGCAGCACAACCCGGCCTATCGTGAGGGTGTGCCATACCCAAATAACCAGCTCAATAACCGCTTCCACTCCACTAACACGGCTACAGGTTTAAGTTCAACCCAGCAAAGACCGGTCAACCGTGATAGCCAACGCCAGGCTGCGATGAGCCAAATGGAAAAATCAACGGGAAAAACATTCCCGCAGACGGCGCGTACGGGCACGAAAGACGCCCAGCGTCAGGCATCCAGCCAACAGCTGAAGCAAATTTCCCAACGTAATAACTACCGTGGTTACGATACCAAACCGCAAACCGCGAAACGGACAAGCACACAGCAACGTGAGAATCGTCAGGCAGTCGCCCAGCGACAGGAGAAACGGGTCACGCAACCGGCGCAGCAGCGCAATCTTCAACAACGGACCAGCCAGACACGCGCCAATGCGCTGAGCGGGAACGACAGTCGCTCCGCCAACTGGCAGGCGCAGCAACAGCGGGGGGCACAGAGCCGGCAGGTCGCCCGTAATCAGCCATCGCGCCAGCCTTCTGGCGGGCGTGCTGAACACCGTGAATTCCGTCATCGTTAAGGGAACCGACATGAAAAATAAACTACTCAGTGGAATTGTGTTGTTCATGGTTTCGGCTGCCGCGATGGCACAACAATCCTTCAGCACACCAGACCAGGCGACCGATGCGCTGGCAAACGCGATTAGTGAGCAAAATGAAAGTGCAATGAGCAACCTGCTCGGGGAAAACTGGCGTGATTTTCTACCGCCAGAAGGCGTCGATCCTGATGCGGTTGATCGTTTCCTGCGCGACTGGAAGGTTCGCCATAATACCGTTGTCGACGGCAATACCGCGCATCTGGTGGTCGGGGATAGCGACTGGCAACTGCCAATCCCGGTCGTCAAAAACGCTTCAGGCTGGCAATTTGATATCAAGGAAGCGGCCGAAGAGATCCTGACCCGTGAGATTGGACGTAACGAACTCGCGGCTATCGAGGCGTTACACGCTTATGTAGACGCCCAGCAGAGCTATTTTGCGATGAACCAGAAATACGCGCAAAAGATTGTCAGTTCTGAAGGGAAAAAGGATGGTCTGTACTGGCCTGTTTCGCCCGGCGAAGCGCCAAGCCCGCTCGGTCCGGCCTTTAGTCCACAGGAACCTGGCACGGGCTATCACGGCTATCATTTTCGTATCCTTCCCGACAAAACCAGCGGTTTTGCCATGGTAGCCTGGCCTGTTAGCTATGATCACACCGGTGTGATGAGTTTTATGATTAACGGTGATGATAAAGTCTATCAGGCCGATCTCGGCGTTGATTCTCAGCAAAAAGCACAGGCGTTAACCACATTCCATCCGGATAAAACCTGGCAGCCCGTAGCGCCCTGATACCAATTCGAAAGATTAGTTAGCCGGGTAAGGCGTAACCGCCCCCCGGCAACCCACAGCATATTACAGGATGTTAGCGACAGATTTCGCCAACTGAGCTTCCAGAACCGGCTTCGCTTCTTCGAACTTCAGATTCACTTTGTTAGCATTAGACACGACGCGAGTCTGATATTTTGCACGATCGCCTTGCGCGCTGCTGGTTTGCAACTTGATACCGGATGTCCCTTGACGCAACGCCGCAACGTTATCCGTTGTCACTTTCGCTTTGCTGCGTTCAGAGATCTGCAGGTCAGTGACCATGGTGTAGTTTACGTCTTCCACCATCGCATCCGCAGCCATGCCGATCAGCCCCGCCGCGATACCAACACCCAGCGCCGCACCAGAGGAGTTGCTATTGTAGGCGGTAATCCCCGCACCCAACGCTGCGCCCATCGCGGCACCTTCATAACCCGTTTTCAGGAAGCCCTGAGCTTCACGCAGATCCATTTTGTCCGCTTTCAATACGTTCGCCTGTACCCAGTAATAAGCGCTGTCTGGTGAGCTGGTCACCTTATAACCTTTCGCGGACAGGTCATTTGCCAGCAGAGTTTGCAGGTTACTCATGTCTTTGTCAGAGGTATTTTTTACCTGAATGTAGACGGTCTTCTCGCTGGAAGGCTCCAGCCAGATGGTTTCACTCATCTGCGTTTTCACTTCAAGGTTACGTTTTTTAACGGCGGTGGTCATCGCGCCACAACCGGTCAGTGTCATTGTCGCGACAATCATGCCAACAACCGCGATTTTTTTTAAAGACATGTATTTTCCTTTTTTCGTGTAATAGAGAGTCCAGAGCCTCTTAACCGCGCGGCCAGTAGCCACACAATGGCGAAAAAAGTATCGGCAGTTGCGCAATTTTTTTTAGTGGAGATATCAATAAGATGACTACCAGAACTGGTAGCTTTCGGGAAAAAAAACGCCTCCGAAGAGGCGTTTTCACAAAAGCGCGAAAATTACTTTTTCTTCGCTTTCGGGTTCGGCAGGTCGGTGATGCTACCTTCGAACACTTCAGCTGCCAGACCAACGGACTCGTGCAGAGTCGGGTGAGCGTGGATGGTCAGCGCGATGTCTTCAGCGTCACAGCCCATTTCGATCGCCAGACCGATTTCACCCAGCAGCTCGCCGCCGTTGGTACCGACAATCGCACCACCGATCACACGGTGAGATTCTTTGTCGAAAATCAGTTTGGTCATACCGTCTGCGCAGTCAGAAGCGATAGCACGGCCAGAAGCAGCCCACGGGAAGGTGGCGGTTTCGTAGCTGATGCCTTTCTCTTTCGCTTCTTTCTCAGTCAGACCCACCCATGCCACTTCTGGCTCGGTATACGCGATAGATGGGATCACTTTCGGATCGAAGTAGTGCTTCATGCCGGCGATAACTTCAGCGGCAACGTGACCTTCGTGAACACCTTTGTGCGCCAGCATCGGCTGACCGACGATATCGCCGATAGCAAAGATGTGCGGCACGTTGGTGCGCAACTGTTTGTCAACGCGGATGAAGCCACGGTCATCAACTTCAACGCCAGCTTTGCCCGCGTCGAGGTTTTTACCGTTCGGTACACGACCGATAGCTACCAGCACAGCATCGTAACGCTGAGCTTCGGCAGGGGCTTTTTTGCCTTCCATGGAAACGTAGATACCGTCTTCTTTCGCTTCAACGGCGGTCACTTTGGTTTCCAGCATCAGGTTGAATTTCTTGCTGATGCGCTTGGTGAAGACTTTAACCACGTCTTTGTCGGCAGCTGGGATAACCTGGTCGAACATTTCAACCACGTCGATCTCTGAACCCAGTGCATGGTACACGGTACCCATTTCCAGACCGATAATACCGCCGCCCATAACCAGCAGGCGCTTAGGAACAGTTTTCAGTTCCAGCGCGTCAGTGGAGTCCCACACGCGCGGATCTTCGTGCGGAATGAACGGCAGTTCGATCGGACGGGAACCCGCCGCGATGATCGCGTTGTCGAAGTTGATTACGGTTTTGCCGTTTTCGCCTTCAACTTCCAGGGTGTTCGCCCCGGTAAATTTACCCAGACCGTTAACCACTTTCACTTTACGGCCTTTGGCCATACCAGCCAGACCGCCAGTCAGTTGAGTGATAACTTTTTCTTTCCAGGTACGAATCTTGTCGATATCGGTTTTCGGCTCGCCAAAAACGATACCGTGTTCAGCCAGCGCTTTGGCTTCTTCGATAACTTTTGCTACGTGCAGCAGCGCTTTAGAAGGGATACAGCCGACGTTCAGACAAACACCACCGAGGGTGCTGTAACGTTCTACGATGACGGTCTCCAGACCTAAATCTGCGCAACGGAAGGCAGCAGAGTAACCTGCAGGGCCTGCCCCAAGTACCACGACCTGAGTTTTGATTTCAGTGCTCATCATGACCTCTTAATTTATACCCGTCGTCCACCGGGTCGTTCTATCCGCCCGTATTTTACAAAATTGTTAACAATTTTGAAACAACAAACGGCAACCGATTTGTCTTTCGCACAATAACCTCACTGACTTCATGAGATTACCAGAAAAAAGCCGGCCGTCGGGCCGGCTTTTTCGCTTACATCACCAGGCGGCGAATGTCAGACAGCATGTTGTTGATGATGGTGATAAAGCGCGCACCATCCGCACCGTCAATTACACGGTGGTCGAAGGAGAGCGAAATCGGCATCATCAGACGCGGCATAAACTCTTTACCGTTCCACACTGGCTCCATAGAGGACTTGGAGACACCGAGGATAGCCACTTCCGGCGCGTTCACAATCGGCGCGAAGTGGGTAGTACCCAGGCCACCGATGCTGGAGATGGTGAAGCAACCGCCCTGCATTTCGCCAGCAGTCAGCTTGCCATCACGCGCTTTCTTGGAGATCACGGTCAGTTCACGAGACAGCTCGGTAATGCTCTTCTTGTTCACGTCTTTGAAGACCGGAACAACCAGACCATTCGGAGTATCAACCGCTACACCGATGTTGATGTATTTCTTCAGGGTCAGGCGCTGACCGTCTTCAGACAGGGAGCTGTTGAAGCGCGGCATCTGTTCCAGAGCAGCGGCAACGGCTTTCATGATGAAGACTACTGGGGTGAATTTCACGTCCAGTTTACGCTTCTCAGCTTCGGCGTTCTGCTGTTTACGGAACGCTTCCAGATCGGTGATATCGGTCTTATCGAAGTGAGTAACGTGCGGGATCATCACCCAGTTACGGCTCAGGTTAGCACCAGAGATTTTCTGGATACGGCCCAGTTCCACTTCTTCGATTTCACCAAACTTGCTGAAGTCCACTTTCGGCCAAGGCAGCATGCCCGGGATACCGCCGCCTGCTGCTGCAGCCGGAGCCGCTTCAGCACGCTTGATAGCGTCTTTCACATAAGCCTGAACGTCTTCACGCAGGATACGACCTTTACGGCCAGAACCTTTCACTTTCGCCAGGTTCACACCGAATTCGCGCGCCAGGCGACGAATCAGTGGAGTCGCGTGGACGTAAGCGTCGTTTTCAGCAAACTCAGATTTGCCTTCCGCTTTCGCGGCCGGAGCTGCGGCTTGCGCAGGCGCTGGTGCTGCGGCCGGAGCCGGAGCTGCTGCTTGTGCTGGAGCGGCTGCAGGTGCTGCGCCTTCGACTTCGAAGACCATAATCAGAGAACCGGTTTTAACTTTGTCACCAGTGCTGATTTTGATTTCTTTCACGGTGCCCGCGAACGGTGCCGGAACTTCCATTGATGCTTTATCGCCTTCAACGGTGATCAGTGACTGCTCAGCGGCAATTTTATCGCCCACTTTAACCATCACTTCAGTGACTTCGACTTCGTCACCGCCGATATCCGGTACGTTAACTTCTTTCGAGCCGGAAGCAGCCGGAGCCGCCGCTGCTGCTGGAGCAGCCGCCTGAGCCGGTGCAGCAGCAGGCGCTGCGCCCGCTACTTCGAAGACCATAATCAGGGAACCGGTAGACACTTTGTCGCCGGTGTTGATTTTGATCTCTTTAACGGTACCCGCGAACGGTGCCGGAACTTCCATTGACGCTTTGTCACCTTCAACGGTGATCAGAGACTGTTCAGCCGCAACGGTGTCGCCCACTTTAACCATGATCTCGGTAACTTCAACTTCGTCGCCGCCGATGTCCGGTACGTGTACGTCTTTCGCCGCCGCAGCAGCAGGTGCTGCTGCCGGAGCCGCTTCTTTCTTCTCTTCTGCCGGAGCAGGTGCAGCTGCTGCTGCACCGTCGGCGGAATCGAAAATCATGATCAGTTTGCCGGTCTCAGTTTTATCGCCAACAGAGACTTTGATCTCTTTAACGATACCAGCCTGAGGAGACGGAACTTCCATAGAGGCTTTGTCGCCTTCTACGGTGATCAGCGACTGTTCAGCTTCAACTTTGTCGCCCACTTTGACCAGGATCTCGGTGATTTCAACTTCATCAGCCCCGATGTCCGGTACATTGATTTCGATAGCCATTATTCTTTTACCTCTTACGCCAGACGCGGGTTAACTTTTTCTGCATCGATGTCGAATTTCGCGATAGCGTCAGCCACCACTTTCTTATCGATTTCACCACGTTTAGCCAGTTCGCCCAGCGCTGCTACGACCACATAGGAAGCATCGACTTCGAAGTGGTGACGCAGGTTTTCACGGCTGTCGGAACGACCGAAGCCATCGGTACCCAGTACGCGGTAATCATCAGCCGGTACGTAAGTACGAACCTGCTCAGCGAACAGTTTCATATAGTCAGTGGATGCCACTGCCGGAGCGTCGTTCATTACCTGAGCGATATACGGCACGCGCGGGGTTTCCAGCGGGTGCAGCATGTTCCAGCGTTCGCAATCCTGGCCATCACGCGCCAGTTCGGTGAAGGAGGTAACGCTATACACGTCGGAACCCACGCCGTAGTCTTTCGCCAGGATCTGCGCTGCTTCACGCACGTGACGCAGGATAGAACCGGAGCCCAGCAGCTGAACTTTACCTTTGCTACCTTCGATGGTTTCGAGTTTGTAGATACCTTTACGGATACCTTCCTCGGCGCCTTCCGGCATGGCCGGCATGTGGTAGTTTTCGTTCAGCGTAGTGATGTAGTAGTAAATGTTCTCTTGCGCTTCGCCGTACATACGGACCAGACCATCATGCATGATGACAGCCACTTCATAGGCGTACGCCGGGTCGTAAGAGATACAGTTCGGGATAGTCAGCGACTGAATGTGGCTGTGACCATCTTCGTGCTGCAGACCTTCGCCGTTCAGGGTAGTACGACCGGAAGTCCCGCCAATCAGGAAGCCGCGAGCCTGCTGATCGCCAGCCGCCCAGCACAGATCGCCGATACGCTGGAAGCCGAACATCGAGTAGTAGATGTAGAACGGGATCATCGGCAGGTTGTTGGTGCTGTAAGAGGTCGCAGCAGCCAACCAGGATGCGCCTGCGCCCAGCTCGTTGATCCCTTCCTGCAGAATCTGGCCTTTCTCGTCTTCTTTGTAGTAAGCAACCTGCTCACGGTCCTGCGGGGTATACTGCTGGCCGTTCGGGCTGTAAATACCGATCTGACGGAACAGACCTTCCATACCGAAGGTACGCGCTTCGTCGGCGATGATCGGCACCAGACGATCTTTGATCGACTTGTTCTTCAGCATCACGTTCAGGGCGCGAACGAAAGCGATAGTGGTAGAGATTTCTTTGTTTTGCTCTTCCAGCAGCGCGCTGAAGTCGGCCAGGGTCGGCAGCTCGAGTTTCTCAGTGAACTTCGGCTGACGAGTCGGCAGATAGCCGTTCAGCTTCTGACGCTGAGCGTGCAGGTAAGTGTGCTCTTCGGAACCTTCCGGGAAGGTTACGTACGGCAGTTTTTCGAGATCGGCATCCGCCACCGGCACATTGAAACGATCGCGGACGTAGCGAACACCGTCCATGTTCATTTTCTTAACCTGGTGCGCGATGTTCTTACCTTCAGCGGTATCGCCCATACCATAACCTTTAATGGTATGCGCCAGGATCACGGTCGGCTGACCTTTGGTCTCCTGCGCTTTCTTCAATGCAGCGTAGACTTTCTTCGGATCGTGACCACCGCGGTTCAGAGCCCAGATCTGCTCGTCAGTCCAGTCAGCGACCAGGGCAGCGGTTTCCGGATATTTGCCGAAGAAGTGCTCACGAACGTAAGCGCCGTCTTTGGATTTGAAGGTCTGGTAGTCGCCGTCAACGGTTTCGTTCATCAGCTGAATCAGCTTACCGCTGGTGTCTTTACGCAGCAGCTCATCCCAACGGCCGCCCCAGATAACCTTGATAACGTTCCAGCCAGCACCACCGAAGATGCCTTCCAGTTCGTTAATGATTTTGCCGTTACCGGTGACCGGGCCGTCCAGACGCTGCAGGTTGCAGTTGATGACGAAGACCAGGTTGTCCAGTTTTTCACGGGTGGCGATGGTGATAGCGCCTTTTGATTCCGGCTCATCCATCTCGCCGTCGCCCAGGAAGGCGTAAACGGTTTGTTCGGAGGTGTCTTTCAGACCGCGGTGTTCCAGATATTTCAGGAATTTGGCCTGATAGATAGCGCCCAACGGCCCCAGACCCATGGATACGGTCGGGAACTGCCAGAATTCCGGCATCAGTTTCGGGTGCGGATAAGAGGACAGACCCTTGCCGTGAACTTCCTGGCGGAAGTTGTCCATCTGCTCTTCGGTCAGACGGCCTTCCAGGAACGCACGTGCATATACGCCCGGAGAGATGTGACCCTGGAAGTACACCAGATCGCCGCCATCTTTCTCAGTGCGCGCACGGAAGAAGTGGTTGAAGCAGACTTCGTAGAAGGTCGCGGAAGACTGATAGGACGCCATGTGGCCGCCCAGTTCGAGATCTTTTTTCGACGCGCGCAGAACGGTCATGATGGCGTTCCAGCGAATCGCAGAACGAATGCGACGTTCCAGATCCAGATTGCCCGGGTATTCCGGCTCATCTTCAACGGCAATAGTGTTGACGTAGTTGCCGGCGGAAGCGCCTGCAGCAACCTTCACTCCGCCTTTACGGGCTTCAGAAAGGAGTTGGTCAATCAGATACTGAGCGCGCTCAACACCTTCTTCACGGATGACCGATTCGATCGCCTGTAGCCAGTCGCGAGTTTCGATCGGATCCACGTCATTGTGTAAACGTTCTGACATGGGGGTATTCCTTATCTATCTAATCGTTGATTAATCTGGAACCTGTCCCATTGAACTCTTCGTTCTTCACGCTGGAACAACCAAAAATTCAATAAGACAGGTTCTGCGTTTAGTTGCCGCGCTCTAAAAATGGCGCTTAAGAACCGGAGTTCTCGTCCTTTCGTTGCTGTAAACGACGCAGTGAGCGCTCTCGACGGCTCTGCTCACGACTACGATCCAGCAAAATTTCCTCAATGAACGCCAGGTGACGGTGCGACGCTTCACGCGCCTGCTCCGGCTCCCCGGCCATTATCGCCTCGAAAATGCGAGTGCGATGGTTGCTGACCAACGGGAGCATTTCCCGCCGGGCATACAGCAATTCAAAGTTCTGACGCACGTTTTGCGCCAACATCGGCTCCATACACCTTAGCAGATGAAGCAACACCACATTGTGTGCCGCCTCGGTGACGGCGATTTGATACTGGACGACGGCGCCGGACTCAGCGTCCAAATCGCCCGACTGCTGAGCGCGTTCAATAGCCTGATGCAGCTCACGGATACGGTCGCGATCCTCATCATTGCTGCGCAGCGCCGCGTAATAGGCCGCGATGCCTTCCAGCGCGTGACGGGTCTCAAGCAGATCGAATTGGGATTCAGGGTGATCGGACAGCAGCTCAACCAGCGGATCGCTGAAGCTCTGCCACAGGCGGCTCTGAACAAACGTTCCACCTCCCTGACGACGAAGCAACAAGCCCTTGGCTTCGAGGCGTTGAATCGCCTCACGCAGCGAGGGGCGGGAAACGTCGAACTGTTTAGCCAGTTCTCGTTCTGGCGGGAGTTTTTCACCGGGGCGCAAGGTCCCCTCAAGAATCAGAAACTCCAGCTGCTGCTCTATCACATCGGATAATTTTGGTTGGCGGATTTTGCTGTAGGCCATATTCCCTGTCTCTGCCATTAGCCCGGAGTCAATTGGTCTTACCAATTTAAAGTTCGTAGCGCTAAAGTAACAAAGTATTCACCTTCTGTCCATACAGGTTTTGATTGAAATCAGTAAAGGAGGCATATTTTAACAACATTACAGAAATAACGTTTCAAACATGTAACTATGCACAAATGTTAAATTTACCCACCTCGAGGTAGTTTTAACGGAATTGAAACGAAAAATTATCTCATCTGAACCGATTCACCTGCTTATTTATCGATACTTAAATCACTATTAATGAATAGAAATTCAAAATGGAAATTTTGTGGTAGATAAACTCGCATTTACAAATGGTTTCTTTTTATTCAACTCGTCATCTTCCCCGCATAAAGCAGGTGCATTCGCGCTCGCATATCATTATTCTGATCAAGACAAAAGTATTAAGGCAACATTTTATCAAAAGCATCTGTAAACAAATTAATACAACAAACGGAATTGCAAACTTACACACGCATTGCTGCGTAGTTCAAAAAATAAGTACTCGAAATATGAAGAGTAAAACCACACACGAGGTTTCATGATGGAAAGTCAACAGCATGGCGATCAGCTCAAGCGCGGTCTTAAGAACCGCCATATACAGCTAATCGCGCTGGGTGGCGCGATTGGTACCGGGTTATTCCTCGGTAGCGCATCCGTTATCCAGTCTGCAGGACCGGGTATTATTCTGGGTTACGCTATTGCCGGCTTTATCGCCTTTTTGATTATGCGTCAGTTAGGTGAAATGGTGGTTGAAGAGCCGGTAGCAGGCTCCTTTAGCCACTTTGCTTATAAATACTGGGGCAGTTTCGCGGGTTTCGCCTCTGGCTGGAACTACTGGGTACTGTACGTGCTGGTTGCCATGGCTGAGCTGACTGCAGTCGGTAAATATATCCAGTTCTGGTACCCGGAGATCCCAACCTGGGCCTCTGCTGCAGCCTTCTTCGTGATTATCAACGCCATTAACCTGACCAACGTGAAAGTGTTTGGTGAGATGGAGTTCTGGTTCGCCATTATTAAAGTCATTGCTGTCGTCGCGATGATCATCTTCGGCGGCTGGCTGCTGTTCAGCGGCAACGGCGGGCCGCAGGCCAGCGTCAGCAACTTGTGGAACCAGGGGGGCTTCCTGCCGCATGGCTTCACCGGTCTGGTGATGATGATGGCGATTATCATGTTCTCTTTCGGTGGACTGGAGCTGGTTGGGATCACCGCAGCAGAAGCGGATAACCCGGAGCAAAGCATTCCCAAAGCAACCAACCAGGTTATCTACCGTATCCTGATTTTCTATGTGGGTTCGCTGGCGGTTCTGCTTTCCCTGATGCCGTGGACGCGCGTTACGGCTGATACCAGCCCGTTTGTCCTTATCTTCCATGAGCTGGGCGACACGTTTGTTGCTAATGCCCTGAACATCGTGGTGCTGACTGCTGCCCTTTCTGTCTATAACAGCTGTGTGTACTGCAACAGCCGTATGCTGTTCGGTCTGGCACAGCAGGGCAATGCGCCGAAAGCGCTGATGAACGTCGACAAGCGCGGCGTGCCGGTGAACACCATTCTGGTTTCCGCACTGGTGACGGCTCTGTGCGTGCTGATCAACTACCTGGCGCCAGAATCTGCCTTTGGCCTGTTGATGGCGCTGGTAGTTTCCGCACTGGTGATCAACTGGGCAATGATTAGCCTTGCGCACATGAAGTTCCGCAAAGCCAAACAGCAGCAGGGTGTTACCACCCGCTTCCCGGCGCTGCTCTATCCGCTGGGTAACTGGGTGTGCCTGATTTTCATGGCTGCAGTACTGGTGATTATGCTGATGACGCCGGGCATGGCGATCTCGGTGTACTTAATCCCGGTATGGATTGCTATTCTTGGCATTGGTTACCTGTTCAAACAGAAAACGGCCGGCACGGTTAAAGCACATTAATTTTTCCTTCCCCACCTGCGCCAGGTGGGGGTTGTTACCTGCCTCACACTTTCCCACTCACGACTGTTTAGTCCATATCAGCGGCGTTATCCTGCAACGCAAAAACACCGGTACCAGACAATAATTCTCTCCATATCTCATTCATGGAGTGCAGTTGATGGAAACCAGTAAGCTCACGGTGAAAGAAAAGATTGGCTATGGAATGGGCGACGCCGGATGCAACATCATCTTTGGCGCCATCATGTTGTTTGTTAACTATTTTTACACAGACATTTTTGGACTCGCGCCTGCACTGGTCGGCGTATTACTGCTCTCAGTACGCGTTATCGATGCCGTTACCGACCCTATAATGGGCGCAATGGCCGACCGCACCCGCAGCAAATATGGTCGATTTCGTCCATGGCTTTTGTGGATGGCTTTCCCGTACGCATTATTCAGCGTACTGATGTTTACCACCCCTGAGTGGACATATAACAGCAAAGTTATCTATGCCTTTGTTACCTATTTCCTGCTCTCAATTACCTATACGGCGATCAATATCCCCTATTGCTCTCTCGGCAGCGTCATCACCAACGATCCGCAAGAACGCGTCGCCTGCCAGTCATATCGCTTTGTATTGGTAGGAATTGCAACTCTGCTGCTCTCCCTTACCCTGCTCCCCATGGCCGACTGGTTCGGCGGGGAAGACAAAGCCAAAGGGTATCAAATGGCGATGGCGGTACTGGCCTTCATCGGCATGTGTATGTTCCTGTTTTGCTTTGCAACCGTCCGTGAACGTGTACGCCCTGCTGTCCAGACCAATGACGATTTAAAAGCCGATCTGAAAGACGTATGGAAGAACGATCAATGGGTAAAAATCCTGCTATTAACCTTGTGCAACGTCTGTCCGGGTTTTATTCGCATGGCTGCCACCATGTACTACGTGACCTGGGTTATGCAGCAGAGTACACAATTTGCGACGTTGTTTATCAGCCTTGGCGTTGTAGGCATGATGATCGGCAGCATGTTGGCGAAGGTGTTAACCGATCGCTGGTGCAAACTGAAAGTGTTCTTCTGGACCAATATCATCCTGGCGATTTTCTCCGCCGCGTTTTACTTCTTCGATCCGAAAGCCACCATGATGATTATGGTGCTCTACTTCCTGCTCAACATCCTGCATCAGATCCCATCCCCGCTGCACTGGTCGCTGATGGCGGATGTCGATGACTACGGCGAGTGGAAAACCGGTAAACGCATCACCGGGATCAGCTTCTCCGGTAACCTGTTCTTCCTGAAACTGGGTCTGGCGATTGCCGGAGCGATGGTCGGCTTCCTGCTCTCCTGGTACGGCTACGACGCTGGGGCGAAAACGCAAAGCGACTCCGCCATTAACGGTATTATGCTGCTGTTTACCATCATACCGGGCGCAGGCTACCTGATTACTGCAGGCGTGGTTCGTCTGCTGAAAGTTGACCGCGAGTTTATGCAGCAAATCCAGACAGATTTAGAAAAGCGCCGCGCCAACTACCGTGAACTGAATGAATACCACGATATAAAAACGACTGAAACCGTAAGGAAAGCCTAATGAATCAGTGGCCAAATCCCTTTATTGAACAGCGTGCCGATCCGTTTATCTTACGTGACGGTAGCCACTACTATTTCATTGCTTCAGTACCTGAATATGACCGGCTGGAGATACGCCGGGCCGACTCGCTGGAAGGGTTGCGCACCGCCGCCCCGGTTATCATCTGGCGCAAGCCAGAAAGCGGCCCCATGAGCCAACTCATCTGGGCGCCCGAAATCCATCATCTGGCAGGCAAGTGGTACATCTATTTTGCCGCCACCCACACACAGTCGCTCGACAAGCTGGGGATGTTCCAGCATCGCATGTTTGCGCTCGAATGTGCCGACACCGATCCGCTGACCGGAAAGTGGACGGAGAAAGGTCAGATTAAAACGCAGTTTGATACCTTTGCGCTCGATGCCACCACCTTTAACCATCAGGGAAAACAGTGGTATCTATGGGCGCAGAAATCGCCCGATATCGCCGGAAACTCCAATATCTATCTCGCAGAACTGGAAAATCCATGGACGATTAAAGGCGAGCCGGTCATGCTAAGCCATCCTGAATATGACTGGGAATGCCGGGGTTTTTGGGTCAACGAAGGTCCTGCCGTCATGGTTCACGGCGACAAGTTGTTTATCAGCTATTCCGCCAGCGCTACCGATGAGAACTACTGTATGGGATTATTGTGGATTGACTTAGACGCAGATCCGCTCAACCAGCAGAACTGGCACAAATCACCGCGCCCGGTCTTTACCACCAGCTATGAAAACCGCCAGTTTGGGCCGGGACACAACAGCTTTACGCAAACGCCAGAAGGTGAAGATGTGCTGGTGTATCACGCGAGAAATTACACCGAAATCGAGGGCGATCCGCTGTACGACCCAAACCGCCACACTCGTCTGAAGCTCGTGCGTTGGGACGAAAACGGCATGCCAGATTTTGGCATCCCGCCTGCTGATACGAACTAAACCGTTGCACTGCCCGGTGGCGCTAACGCTTACCGGGCCTACACGTTTTTCCATTGTAGGCCGGATAAGCGTTAGCGCCATCCGGCACAACGCTATACTAATGCCCCATAAATGGTCAGCAACGCAATAATCACCACCACCACAAATGAGGTCTTCTTCGCCATCGAAACAGCCGCTTTTGGCGTTTCGACTTTATCGGTATGAGGTTCGCGCGCCAGCGAGAACTGCGCCAGACGCGTAAGCACCTGATATTGCGAAGTATGCAGATCAGCAAGCGACGCAAACCAGGCTGGCAACGCCTTCTCGCCGTGTCCCAGCAGCGCATAGACCACGCCCGCCAGACGCACCGGGATCCAGTCCAGCACATGCAGGATCGCATCAATACCCGATTGCAGACGCTGGTGCGGTGTCTGATAGCGCGCCAGCCAGGACTGCCAGGCACGTAAAAAGGCATAACCAACCAGCGTCACAGGTCCCCACGGGCCACCGACAATCAGCCAGAATAACGGCGCCAGGTAAAAGCGAAAGTTGTTCCATAACAGCGCGTTCTGCAGTTCACGCAGGAACTCACGCTCGTCACAGTCCGGCGGAACACCATGGATAAGCGTCAGCTCGCTGGCCATCGCCTCACGAGCGTGAGCGTCATCGCGAGCGGCCGCGTTCAGGTAAGCGTGATAGTGAAGGCGCGCCTTGCCTGCGCCGATGCACAGCAAGCCAATTAAGATCCACGCCACCAGCAACGGAACGTTAAACAGCAGCCCATGAAGTGCGCGCAGTAGCAGAAACGTCACTCCCATCGCAATAAGAGTCATGCCTACCGTACGCATCATCGAGAAATGCTTAATCCGGCGGAAAAAAGCTTCAACCCGGTGATCAAGCTGCCAGTGCTCACCCAGCTTAAACAGGCGTTCAACAATCAACACCAGTAATGTTGTAAACAGCGTCATGTCATCTCCTTGTGCGACGAGGGGGTGACCAGGGCGCGAAACCTTGCCCAGTCAAATGAGGGCCCGGGATCGGTCTTACGCTCGGGCGCAATATTGCAATGTCCTGTCATATTGTTAGCAATAGCCGGATAACGCGTAATCAGGGCATTGGTCACGGCTGCCAGTTGCTGGTACTGCGCGTCGGTATAGGCCAGCGTATCCGTCCCTTCCAGCTCAATACCAATTGAGAAATCATTACAGCGTTCACGGCCCTGATAGCTCGAGACGCCGGCATGCCAGGCGCGTTTATCAAAGGGGACATACTGCACGATTTCACCATCACGGCGAATTAAACAATGGGCCGAAACGCGCAAATGGGCGATTCCGGCAAAATAAGGATGGGCGTTGGGATCAATCGTGCCAGTGAACAGCGCGTCTATCCACGGGCCGCCAAACTCGCCGGGCGGCAGGCTGATATTATGCACCACCAGCAGAGAAGGGTTTTCGTCATCCGGGCGGCAATCGTAATGCGGAGAGGGAACGCGTCGCGCCTCTGCCAGCCAGCCCTCGTCTAACAACATGCAGAATCTCCTTATTGGTGGTGCTCATATCAGGTTCAGGGTAGCATGTTTCCACCTTATGATTCGTTAGCAATTTGGAGTTTTATCATGCCGCCTCGCCGCTATAACCCTGACTACCGACGTGACGCGCTGTTGGAACGCATAAATCTCGATATCCCTGCCGCTGTCGCTCAGGCGCTGCGTGAAGATTTAGGCGGAGAAGTTGATGCCAATAACGATATCACCGCACAGCTTTTACCCGAAGACATGCGCTCCCACGCTACCGTAATTACCCGCGAAGATGGCGTTTTTTGTGGGAAACGTTGGGTGGAAGAGGTCTTTATTCAACTGGCTGGCGATGATGTAAACATCACCTGGCATGTCGAAGATGGCGACAGCATTAAGGCTAATCAGCCACTGCTTGAACTGGACGGCCCTTCCCGCGTGTTACTGACCGGTGAACGTACCGCGCTTAATTTTGTGCAGACGCTTTCAGGTGTAGCAAGCGAGGTGCGTAAATACGTCGACCTGTTAGCGGGGACCAAGACCCAACTGCTGGATACGCGTAAAACCCTGCCAGGACTGCGTACCGCGCTAAAATACGCCGTATTGTGCGGCGGCGGCGCGAATCATCGTTTGGGGCTGTCCGACGCTTTCCTGATTAAAGAAAACCACATTATTGCTTCCGGCTCGGTACGTCAGGCCGTAGAAAAAGCATTCTGGTTGCACCCGGATGTGCCGGTTGAAGTCGAAGTAGAAAGCCTGGATGAGCTGGACGACGCGCTGAAAGCCGGGGCCGACATCATCATGCTCGATAACTTCGAAACCGACCAAATGCGCGAAGCGGTAAAACGCACCAACGGCCAGGCGCGTCTGGAAGTCTCGGGCAATGTCACCCATGAAACGCTGCGCGAATTTGCCGAAACCGGCGTGGATTTCATCTCTGTTGGCGCGCTGACCAAACATGTTCGCGCTCTCGATCTCTCCATGCGTTTTCGCTAATTGCTGATTGTATTGCCCGATGATGCTTCGCTTATCGGGCCTCCTACACAGGTTTATTCTGTAAGCCGGATACGGCATTTACGCCGCCATCCGGCAGTTTCTTCGAGCCTCTTAGCAAATACATTGTCTGATTCTGTAATTTCGTAAAAGTCCTCGGAATCCGCCTTCCCATTCTGTTTTTTGTCTCTCGCCGTCCTCCCGTCGGTTTGCCAAAGTAGCGCCAGCAAACTCAAGGAGTGAACAATGAACAAGCAACGAGGCTTTACGCTTATCGAACTCATGGTGGTGATTGGCATTATTGCCATTCTTAGCGCCATCGGTATTCCGGCATATCAAAACTATCTGCGCAAGGCCGCGCTGACAGACATGCTGCAAACCTTTGTCCCCTATCGCACAGCGGTTGAGCTCTGTGCACTGGAGCATGGAGGAACAGATACCTGCGATGCCGGAACGAATGGTATTCCCACTCCAACAACTACCCGTTACGTCTCAGCCATGAGCATTGAAAAAGGCGTTGTCAGCCTTAGTGGGCAGGAAAGCCTGAACGGGTTAAGCATCACCATGACGCCGGCTTGGGACAATGCCAACGGCATTACCGGTTGGAACCGTAACTGCATCATCCAGAACGACAGCGCATTGCAGCAGGCCTGTGAAGATGTTTTCCGCTTCGATACCCACTAAGGAACAGAGATGAATACCACCCAGCTTACAGCGCTATGCCAACGTTATCAGGGAATATTACTGGATGCAGACAATGAAGTGGTGCATATCGCCGTCGTAGACGCCCCATCACACGAACTGCTGGATGCACTGCATTTTGCCACCACCCGGCGCATCGACATTGTCTGCTGGACACGTCAGCAAATGGAAGGCCACACGCATACACCGCAGAAAATGCTCCCTGCAGTAGTCACAAAAAGCAGCGCCAGCGCAGCAGACTTGCTGAATCAGACGTTTCATTCCGCTCTGGAGAAACGGGCTTCTGATATTCATTTTGAGCCAGCGGAAAATCACTATCGGATCAGATTACGTGTGGATGGAGTACTCCACGCTTTACCGGAAGTCACGACCGAGATGGGCATTGCCATCACCGCGAGGTTAAAAGTATTGGGCAGTCTGGATATTGCCGAGCATCGGCTTCCACAAGACGGACAATTTACCGTTGAGATTTCAGGAGAACCTATCTCGTTTCGCATCGCCACCCTGCCCTGTCGCTACGGCGAAAAAGTCGTGTTGCGGCTACTTCATCAGGTCGAGCAGTCACTGGAGATCGCCGCACTGGGAATGCAAGACGCGCAACTGGCCGCATTTTCGCAAGCCTTGCAGCAGCCTCAGGGGCTGATTCTGGTTACCGGGCCTACCGGAAGCGGTAAAACGGTCACACTGTACAGTGCGCTGCAAACCCGAAACACGCCAGATGTTAATCTCTGTAGCGTAGAAGATCCGGTAGAGATCCCGATCGCAGGCATCAACCAGACGCAAATTCACCCACGCGCCGGTTTGACTTTTCAGGGAGTCTTACGTGCTCTGTTGCGTCAGGATCCCGACATTATCATGGTGGGTGAAATCCGCGATGGAGAAACAGCAGAAATAGCCCTTAAAGCCGCACAAACCGGTCATCTGGTTCTTTCTACGCTGCATACCAATTCCACCAGTGAAACGCTGGTGCGTCTGCAACAAATGGGGGTCGCACGCTGGATGATCGCCTCCGCGCTGACGCTCGTCATTGCACAGCGATTGGTCAGAAAGTTGTGCCCCCATTGCCGACAACGTCAGAGTACGCCTATCGCACTCCCGAAAGCTGTCTGGCCTACACCACTACCGAATTGGCAGGCCCCTGGCTGCAAACATTGTTATCACGGATTTTATGGCCGTACGGCATTGTTTGAAGTACTCCCTGTTACTCCGGCATTACGTCAGAGTATTGCCAGTGACGCCCCCGTAGACGGAGTGGAACCTGATGCTCAGCTATCAGGGAGAACGCTTTTCGAGAATGGCTGTCAGGCCGTCGAGCAAGGATTAACGACATTTGAAGAGCTGATTCGTGTACTGGGCATGCCTCATGTCCGCTAAACAGCTTTGGCGCTGGCAAGGCATTAACAACAAAGGTAAATCGCTGGAAGGTACACTATGGGCCGATACCCAACCGTCATTAATGCTGGCTCTTGAGAAACAACAGATTACGCCGCTACGCATTAAGCGTATGCGTGTCAAAACCTCGCACTGGAGCCGTACAAGAAGTGCCGAAACCATACACCAGTTGGCGACATTGCTAAAAGCAGGGTTAACGCTCTCAACAGGGCTAGCTCTGCTTGCTGAACAGCATCCCAGCAGTCAATGGCAGGCGCTACTGCGTACGCTGGCTTACGATATGGAACAGGGCATTACCCTCTCCACCTCACTATCACAATGGCAACACGTTTTTCCGCCCCTTTACCAGGCAATGATCCGCACCGGAGAGCTTACGGGTAAGCTGGACGACTGCTGTTTTGAACTCGCCTACCAGCAAAAGAAACAACAGCAACTTGCTGATAAAGTTAAAAAAGCCCTGCGTTATCCGCTTATCATCATCACAATGGCGGTGTTGGTCGTATTTGCGATGTTGCAGTTTGTACTCCCTGAGTTTGCCGCCATCTACCAGACATTCAACACCCCGCTACCGGCCCTCACTCAGTGGATTATTACCATCGCACACTATAGCAGCCAATGGGGATGGCTGGCGGTAGCACTTGGCCTGGTAGCGGTTGCGGCACATCATTTGATAAATCAGAAACCGTACTGGCTCGTTCTGCGCCAGAAATTGCTGCTCAGCCTCCCGGTCATAGGGCCGATGGTGAGAGGGCAAAAGCTCACGCAGATCTTCACCGTTCTGGCGTTAACGCAAAATGCGGGCATTCCCTTTTTGCAGGGTCTTGAGAGCGTTACCGAAACGCTGGCTAACCCTTTCTGGTCGCAGCGTTTAGCGCTGGTTCAGCACGACATTAGCGCCGGAAAGCCGGTCTGGTTAGCGCTTAAAAATAGCGGTGAATTCAGCCCATTGTGCATACAGCTGGTCCGAACTGGTGAAGCTTCCGGCTCGCTGGATGCAATGCTGCGCAATCTCGCGCATCACCATGGTGAGAAAACCCTGGCTCAAGCTGAGAATTTGGCTGCATTACTTGAGCCTGCGTTGCTGGTCATCACGGGGCTTATCATCGGTACGCTGGTTGTCGCGATGTATTTACCGATTTTCCATTTGGGAGATGCGATGAGCGGAGTGGGATAAATTCAAATGCCGGATGGCGACGTAACGCCATCCGGCATTTCACAGAACGACCTGTTTTACAGGCTATTGAATACGCGGTTCTCTTGTTCCTGTACACGAATAAACGTTGTACGTTTGGTCAGCTCTTTCAGACGGGATGCGCCTACATAGGTGCAAGCAGAACGCAAACCGCCGAGAATATCGCGAGCGGTATTATCAACCGGGCCGCGCAGTGGCAGCTTGACGGTTTTACCTTCTGCAGCGCGGTACTGTGCAACACCACCAACGTGACGCGTCATGGCAGATTCTGAGCTCATACCGTAGAACAGCATGAATTTCTCACCGTTTTCTTCAACAATTTTGCCGCCGCTTTCTTCGTGACCGGCCAACATACCGCCGAGCATAACGAAGTCTGCGCCGCCGCCAAACGCTTTTGCAACGTCACCCGGCATTGTGCAGCCGCCGTCGCTGACAATCATGCCGCCCAGACCGTGGGCTGCATCCGCACATTCAATAACCGCAGAAAGCTGTGGATAGCCAACGCCGGTTTTTACACGCGTGGTGCATACAGAACCTGGGCCAATACCTACTTTGACAATATCAGCACCGGAGAGCACCAGCTCTTCACACATTTCACCGGTGACCACATTGCCCGCACAAATCGTTTTTGTCGGCCATGCTTCACGCGCTTTCGACACAAACTGAACAAAATGCTCTGAGTAGCCATTTGCCACATCAATGCAGATAAAATTCAGCGCTGGGTTGAGCGCCAAAATCTGTTTGGTTTTTTCGAAGTCTGCGTCAGACGTGCCGGTTGAAACCATTACGTGTTTGAGTACATCGGCAGAAGTCTCTGCGATGAAGGCGGCCCAGTCTTCAACAGAATAGTGTTTGTGCACAGCGGTCAGGATGTCGAAGGATGCCAGCGCCGTTGCCATGGCAAACGTCCCGACAGTGTCCATGTTCGCGGCAATAATAGGTACGCCGGACCAGGTCTGACCTGAATGCTTAAAGGTAAATTGACGTTCCAGCTCAACATCGGAACGGCTTTTGAGAGTAGAACGCTTAGGGCGGATAAGAACGTCTTTGAAACCTAACTTCAGATCTTCTTCGATACGCATGTGCGGATTCCTGGGGTTAATGGCGAAAAATCGAAACTCACAACTCCAGTGACGCTATCATACGCACTAATCAATGCCGCGCAAGACTGCGAAATTCTCTTTTTTTACGCTACAATCCCATAAATTTACCTGGCGAATAGTAGGTTAATCCTGCAACAGCCTCGCCTTCGCACGCTTAACTTTTAACTGTTTGATAATCAAACTTAAACTCCAGGATCGGCATCTATGAGGTATACGGTAGCCTTAACCGGCGGCATTGGCAGTGGTAAAAGCACCGTTGCAAATGCGTTCGCTGACCTCGGAATAAACATCATTGATGCAGATATTATTGCGCGCCAGGTGGTTGAACCCGGCACACCTGCTCTTAAGGCAATCGAAGAACATTTTGGTTCCGAGGTTATCGCCGCAGACGGATCGTTGCAGCGGCGCATTTTACGCGAACGCATTTTTTCCGCTCCAGAGGAGAAAAGCTGGCTGAATGCCCTGCTCCATCCGCTTATTCAGCAGGAAACGCAGCGCCAGTTTCAGCAAGCGACCTCACCTTACCTGTTATGGGTTGTCCCTTTGCTGGTGGAAAATTCGCTGTATAAAAAAGCCGACCGCGTACTCGTGGTGGATGTCACGCCCGAAACCCAGCTCAGACGCACCATGCAGCGTGATGACGTCACACGTGAGCATGTTGAACAAATTCTTGCTGCCCAGGCAACGCGTGAAGCGCGGCTGGCCGTGGCAGACGATGTTATTGATAATAATGGCGCACCGGAAGCCATCGCCTCGGATGTCGCCCGCCTGCACGCGCTCTATTTGCAATGCGCGTCGCAGTTTGTCTCACAGGAAAAACCGTAATGCACACCCAGGTCCTTTTTGAACACCCTCTCAATGAGAAGATGCGTACATGGCTGCGCATTGAGTTTTTAATCCAACAACTCTCCGTTAATTTACCCATTGCTGACCATGCCGGCGCTCTGCATTTTTTCCGCAATATCGGAGATTTACTGGATGTATTTGAACGCGGCGAAGTCCGTACCGAACTCCTCAAAGAACTGGAGCGACAGCAGCGTAAACTCCAGGCCTGGGTCGAAGTTCCCGGCGTCGATCAAAGCAGAATCGACTCTTTGCGCCAGCAGTTAAAAAGTGCAGGCAGCATTCTGATTTCTGCCCCGCGTATTGGACAGACGCTGCGCGAAGATCGTCTGATTGGTCTCGTACGTCAGCGTTTAAGTATTCCTGGCGGGTGCTGCAGTTTCGATCTGCCGACTCTGCATATCTGGTTACACCTGGCGCAATCGTATCGTGACGCGCAGGTTGAAACCTGGCTTGCCAGCCTGAATCCGCTCAATCAAGCGCTGTCGCTGGTGCTGGATTTAATTCGCAACTCAGCGCCGTTTCGTAAGCAAACCAGCCTGAATGGTTTTTATCAGGACAACGGCGAAGATGCAGATCTGCTGCGCTTGCAGCTGCCGCTTGATTCGCAGCTTTATCCGCAAATTTCTGGTCATAAGAGCCGTTTTGCCATCCGCTTTATGCCGCTGGATAGCGAGAATGGTCAGGTGCCTGAGCGCCTCGATTTTGAACTGGCGTGCTGTTAAGGAGTCAACATGTCTGAACAAACCATCGTCAACTGCCCAACCTGTGGCAAGCCTGTAGTATGGGCTGAAGTCAGTCCGTTTCGCCCATTCTGCAGCAAGCGCTGCCAGTTAATCGATCTGGGAGAGTGGGCTGCAGAAGAGAAACGCATCCCAAGCTCAGGCGATCTGTCGGAAAGCGACGACTGGAGTGAGGAGCAGAAGTAATTCTGCTAATACGTAGGGCGGGCAAGCGTAGCACCGCCGCCATAATTTGCCGGATGGCGGTGTTGCCTTATCCGGCCTACGAACACCATTATCCAGTAATCAGCTTTTCAATGACCGGTGCATTCGCCGGCGGGAAATCTTCCGCATTCAGAGCATATTGCGCTATCCACTGCGCCGGTTGCCCCTCTTTTCCCCACGGCTCGCCTTCCCAGCTTTCAACCAGCCAGAACCACAGAGTGATATGCCTGTCCGGAAACTGATACTCCAACTTTTCGAACAATGAACTTTGAGTCGGCGTGATCCCTACTTCTTCCTGTAGCTCGCGAATCAGCGCCTGCTCCGGCGTTTCGCCCGCTTCAATTTTCCCGCCGGGGAACTCCAGCTTATTGGCCATGTGGGCATCAGCCGCACGCTGGGTGATAAAAATTTCATTGTGCTGATTACGAATAATCCCGACGGCGATCTGCAATATTTTCATTTTCATCGTCCATAAAAAAGGCGCAGAAGTCTGCGCCTTTTCAATAAGTTATTTTCTTAGCTCAGACGGCCATGACACTGTTTGTATTTCTTGCCGGAACCGCAAGGACACGGATCGTTACGACCCACTTTACGATCGCCGGTTTGTGCCGCCAGCTCTTCTGCCGCAGCAGAATCATCACCTTTATGGCTCAACTGCTGCATCTGCGCTAAACGCTCAGCTTCTTCGCGACGCTGCTGCTCCATCGCTTCTACTTCTTCAGGCATACGCACCTGAACTTTGCTCAGAGTGCTGATCACTTCGTACTTCAGAGATTCCAGCATTGATGCAAACATAGAGAAGGATTCACGCTTGTATTCCTGCTTCGGATCTTTTTGCGCATAACCACGCAGGTGGATACCCTGACGCAGGTAATCCATCGCAGCCAGGTGCTCTTTCCACAAAGAGTCGAGCGTTTGCAGCATCACGCCTTTTTCGAAGTGACGCATCATCTCCGCGCCCACAACTTCTTCTTTGCGCTGATAAACTTCTACTGCGTTTGCCAGAATACGTTCGCGCAGCGTTTCTTCGTGCAGCTCAGGTTCTTTATCCAGCCACTCTGAAATCGGCATATCCAGATCGAAGTCGTTTTTCAGACGTTCCTGCAGACCCGGAATATCCCACATTTCTTCCAGAGACTGCGGCGGAATATAGGCATCAATCGTCGCTTTGAATACGTCTTCGCGAATGCTGTTAATGGTTTCGCTAACGTCAGTTACGTCCAGCAGTTCGTTACGCTGGGTGTAGATAGCACGACGCTGGTCGTTGGCAACATCATCATATTCCAGCAACTGCTTACGAATATCGAAGTTGCGGCTTTCCACTTTACGCTGCGCGTTAGCAATTGCTTTGGTCACCCAAGGGTGTTCAATGGCTTCACCAGGCTTCATACCCAGTTTACGCATCATGCCGGACACGCGGTCAGAGGCAAAAATACGCATCAGCGCATCTTCCATCGACAAATAGAAACGAGAAGAACCCGCATCCCCCTGACGACCAGAACGACCACGCAGCTGGTTATCGATACGACGAGATTCGTGACGCTCAGTACCGATAATATGCAAACCACCAGCAGCTAATACCGCGTCATGGCGAACCTGCCACTCGGCTTTGATCTGCGCGATTTGTTCCGGAGTTGGGTTTTCCAGCTCGGCAACTTCTGCCTGCCAGCTACCGCCCAGCACGATATCGGTACCACGACCCGCCATGTTAGTAGCGATTGTCACGGCAGACGGGTAACCCGCCTGTGCGACGATATCCGCTTCGCTGGCATGGAACTTGGCGTTCAGAACGTTATGTTTGATGCCTGCCTTGGTCAGCTCGTTAGAGACCACTTCAGATTTTTCAATGGAGATAGTACCCACCAGCACCGGCTGGCCATTTGCGGTACGCTCTTTAATATCTTCAATGATCGCCTGAATTTTTTCCGCTTCGGTCATGTACACCAGATCCGGTAAATCCTTACGGATCATCGGACGGTTAGTTGGTACAACTACAGTATCCAGCTTGTAGATGGAGCTAAATTCAAAGGCTTCGGTATCTGCTGTACCGGTCATACCGGCCAGTTTTTCGTACAAACGGAAGTAGTTCTGGAAGGTAATAGATGCCAGCGTCTGGTTCTCGTTCTGGATCTCTACGCCTTCTTTAGCTTCAACAGCCTGGTGCAGACCATCAGACCAGCGACGCCCCTGCATGGTACGGCCGGTGTGTTCATCAACGATGATAACTTCGCCGTCTTTCACGATGTAGTCAACATCGCGGGTAAACAGCACGTGCGCACGCAGTGCGGCAGTCACGTGGTGCATCAGCATAATGTTGCCTGGAGAGTACAGAGACTCGCCCTCATCCATAATGCCTTCGTTAACCAACAACTCTTCAATCAGTACCAGACCACGTTCGGTCAGGTTAACCTGGCGCGCTTTCTCATCAACAGAGAAGTGGCCTTCCCCCTGGAACGTGTCGGAATCTTCCTTCTCCTGACGGATCAGGTGTGGGATGATTTTGTTCACTTTTTTATACATTTCCGAGCTGTCTTCAGCCGGGCCGGAAATGATCAGCGGCGTACGCGCTTCATCGATCAGGATGGAGTCAACTTCATCGACCAGCGCATAGTGCAGTTTACGTTGAACACGTTCTTCCGGACTAAACGCCATGTTGTCGCGCAGGTAGTCAAAGCCGTATTCATTGTTGGTACCGTAAGTAATATCGGCGTTGTAGGCTTCACGCTTGGCTGGCGCTGGCAGGCCAGACATGTTGATACCAACGGTCATGCCGAGGAATTCAAACAGCGGGCGGTTATTTTCGGCATCACGCTGAGCCAGGTAGTCGTTCACGGTAACCACGTGTACGCCCTTCCCGCTTAATGCGTTCAGGTAGGCTGGCAGCGTCGCGGTCAGGGTTTTACCTTCACCAGTACGCATTTCCGCGATGCAGCGATCGTTAAGCACCATACCGCCCAGCAGCTGAACGTCGAAGTGGCGCATACCGAACACGCGTTTACTCGCTTCACGCACCACTGCGAACGCTTCCGGGATCAGGCTCTCAACGCTGGCACCTTTTTCCAGACGGGCGCGGAATTCAGCGGTCTTTGCTTTCAGTTCATCATCGGAGAGTTTTTCCATCTCCGGTTCCATTGCGTTGATGACATTGACCACTTTACGCATACGACGCAGCGTACGCTCGTTACGGCTACCGAATACTTTGGTTAATAATTTGATTAGCATAATAAAATCTCAAACGCCCCGCGATGCGGAGTCAAAAATTATAAGTTGGAAGGTTCTTTTTTAGCTGAGGCGTTGAGGACCAGCGCGGATACCCTGCAGCTGGCTGATCCAGACCGGAACGCTAAATGCGGCCTGAGAAGTAAAGTGGGCGTATGTCACGCGACTTACTGTCGCGGGCGGAGTGCCTTCTTGCGTCAGCATCGCGCTGAGCGTATTCAGTAACGCAAGATGGTGCGCCTGGATTGGCAACGGCTCTTCGGCAACAGGCAACGCCTGAGGCGCCATGGCAAAAGAAAGATGGCGGATAACCGTACGAATGGCATGTTGATGCCAGTAATCGACGTTAAAATTTGGGCGGCGATTAGTCGCTTCCAGCAAAGCAAGCTGGCTAAAGTTAACTTTAGCGGATTGATCGTGATTGCTGGCGGTCGCCTTCGCGGGGGTATTGGGTTCAGCAGCATTACCGAGCGCGGGCAGGCCAAAACTCGCCGCGACCATCCCCAACAGGAGATGCGGCCAGAAGTACCGTCTGCCTAACTGTCGCCAACGCGTCAGTATTCCACTCACGTTTTTGCCACCTGATATACCCTGCGTTTGGGGTTACGAATGCAAAACATTTTTTTTGCGCACGAATCTTATCATTAAAGCGTACGCTCCACAGCAGTAATGACAACCGGCCATGGGTAAATATGCTCAAGAAAGCAGCGATCGCACACTATTTTAACTTAGTGGCAGGGAAATATTTGCGTTGGAAAAGGCTGCGCTAATGAGTACATAAAAAACGACTGGCTCACCTGGCCGGAGAGAGTGCCAGATTTACCAGTCGAATTTATACGACAGCGTATGTCGTTATGCCAGTACGGTCGAAGGTGCTTTGAACGCCAGAGGCAGTTCTGCATCGTCCTGGAAGGTCACATATTCCCAGGCTTCCTGTTTTGCCAGGACCGCCTGCAACAGTTTGTTATTCAATGCATGACCGGATTTATACGCGGTGAATGCACCAATAATGTTGTGACCACACATGAACAAGTCACCAATCGCGTCGAGCATTTTGTGACGAACGAATTCGTCTTCAAAACGCAGACCGTCTTCGTTCAATACGCGATAATCGTCAACAACGATGGCACAATCGAAGCTGCCGCCCAAGGCCAGGCCACGGGACTGCAGATATTCGATATCACGCATGAAGCCGAAAGTACGCGCACGGCTGATCTGGCGCATGAACGCATCTGCAGAGAAGTTCATCGCGTAGCGCTGCGTGCTGGCATCAATCGCTGGATGGTTAAAGTCGATGGTAAAATCCAACGAGAAACCATTAAACGGTTTGAATTCAGCCCACTTATCGCCATCTTCGACACGAACGGTCTCTTTGATGCGAACAAATTTCTTAGCGCTGTTCAGTTCTTCAATACCCGCATCGAGCAGCAGGTATACGAATGGAGCAGCACTACCATCCATGATCGGGATTTCCGGGGCGTTAACCTCAATAACAATGTTATCGATACCTAAGCCCGCCAGAGCAGCATTCAGGTGCTCTACGGTTGAAATCCGCACATCATGCTCATTGACCAGACACGTACAGAGCATGGTATCACGCACAGATTTGGCATCGGCCGGGAAATCTACCGGAGGATTCAAGTCGGTGCGACGATAGATGACCCCGGTGTTGGCCGGCGCAGGGCGTAGCGTCAGCGTGACTTTTTTGCCGGTATGTAAACCGACGCCAGTCGCCTGAACGATACGTTTAAGTGTCCTTTGTTTGATCATCGTATAATCTCGCCAAATTAACTATCCAACCGAAGTGTACTATACATTCGGCGGGCCAGTTTAGCACAAAGAGCGCAGATTCCCAAATTCCAGCTAATTCTTAATCAGCTTGCTTACGCAGGAATGCAGGGATATCCAGATAATCCGGCTCTTTAGTGGTTTGCGGCGTATTGTCGTTAACCACTTTCGCTACCGGCTTCTGTTCTTGCGTCAACGGCGCCATGCCGTGTTGCTGGTAACGATCCATTACCGGCTGCTGTACCTGCTTGTTGGTTACCAGAGTGATTTCAGGACGCTTGTCCATACCAATTCCAGTGGCAACAACGGTCACACGCAGTTCGTCGTTCATATCCGGGTCCAGAGAGGTACCGATTACCACGGTCGCGTTATCCGATGCAAAGGCACGGATGGTGTTACCCACGGTTTCGAACTCATCCAGACGCAGGTCGAAGCCCGCAGTAATGTTGACCAGCACACCGCGTGCGCCGGACAGATCGATGTCTTCCAGCAGCGGAGAAGAGATAGCCATTTCAGCCGCTTCTTCTGCACGGTCTTCACCGCTTGCCACGCCGGAGCCCATCATCGCGTAGCCCATTTCGGACATCACGGTGCGCACGTCTGCAAAGTCGACGTTCATCAGGCCCGGACGAGTAATCAGTTCAGCGATACCCTGAACCGCGCCTTTCAGCACGTCGTTAGCTGCGCCAAACGCATCCAGCAGGGAGATACCGCGACCCAGTACTTTCAGCAGTTTGTCATTCGGAATAGTAATTAGAGAGTCCACATGTTTGGACAGCTCGGTGATACCCTGCTCCGCGAATGCCATACGCTTCTTGCCTTCAAAGTTGAAAGGCTTAGTCACGACAGCAACGGTCAGAATACCTAAATCTTTTGCTACTTCAGCAACCACTGGCGCTGCACCGGTACCGGTACCGCCGCCCATGCCTGCTGCGATAAACACCATGTCTGCCCCGTCAAGCGCTGCACGCAGAGCTTCACGATCTTCGTCTGCCGCATTACGGCCGACTTCCGGGTTCGCACCCGCGCCCAGACCTTTGGTGATGCCGCTACCAATCTGAATGGTCTGTCCAACCGCCGTTTTACGCAACGCCTGAGCGTCGGTATTCACCGCGAAGAATTCAACACCTTCGATGCGCTCGCGCACCATGTGTTCAACGGCATTACCGCCACCGCCGCCGACGCCGATGACTTTAATCACCGCGTCATTGGTAAGTTCCATAGGTTCAAACATAGTTTCTCTCTCCGTTGTGCCTGTCGCCTGAGACCGTTAATGTGCGTTGGTCTCTTTAAAAATTAAAACTCTTTTCGCAGCCAGCTATTGAGTCGTTTGATCCACGAGCCAACTGATGCCGTTACGCGTTTTTCTACTTCAGCCTCACCACTCAAATGGGATTCTTTTCCGTAGTGAAGCAGCCCCACTGCCGTTGAATAATACGGCTCCTGAGCATAATCCGTCAGACCAGTGATATTCAGCGGCGCGCCGATACGTACTTGCGTATGGAACACGCGCTGTGCGCAGGCCGCAAGACCTTCAATTTGCGCAGCACCACCGGTTAACACAATCCCCGCCGCCAGATGATGTTTCACACCCTGCTGGCGAAGCTGTTCTTGTAATTGCAAAATTTCTTCGTTGACCAGGTTGAGCAGCTCGGTATAACGCGGCTCAATGACTTCTGCCAGGGTCTGACGTTGCAGGCTACGCGGTGGACGACCACCTACGCTTGGCACTTCAACGCTTTCGTCTTTACCCACGATGGACCCCAGCGCACAGCCATGGCGCACTTTAATGGCTTCAGCATCGCTCGGCGGCGTACCAAAGGCATACGCGATATCACTGGTCACTACATTCCCTGCATAAGGGATAACTTTAGTGTGGCGCAACGCCCCGCCAGTATAAACGGCGATGTCCATTGTACCACCACCAATATCCACCACGCAGACACCCAGCTCACGTTCATCTTCCGTCAACACGGAATAACTGGCTGCCAACCCGGCAAAAATCAGTTGGTCAACTTTCAGACCACAACGTTCAACAGCTTTGACAATATTCTTCGCCATGTCGTTGTGGCAGGTAATAAGGTGGACTTTTGCCTGCATACGTACGCCGGAAAGACCTACCGGATTTTTAATGCCTTCCTGGTAGTCAATGGCGTATTCCTGCGGAATAACGTGCAGAACACGATGTTCATCGCGAACGCGTACGGATTTTGCCGTATGTACCACGTTTTCCACATCTTCCTGCGTCACTTCCTCTTCGGAAATGGGCACCATACCAATTTCATTTTGACAGCTAATATGTTTACCGGAAAGTGCCAGATACACCGAGGAAATCTGGCAATCTGCCATCAGTTCAGCCTGGTCAATGGCGCGCTGTACGCACTTCACCACTGACTCAAGGTCATTCACCCCGCCTTTATCCATACCTCGCGATGGGCAACTGCCCACGCCAATGATATTGACCATACCGTCGGGCAGAACTTCCCCTACTAAAGCGGCTACCTTCGCGGTGCCAATCTCCAGTCCAACTACCAGTTTTCTGTCCGTCGCCTTGATCATTGTTGTTCTGCCTGTGCCTGATTCTGTTGCTGATTAGATTCCTCAGGAGGCAAGGGAACCCAGCCTACTGCCGCTCCTGAGTCATAACGCAAATCAACGTAGCTAATCCGTTTGCCATCGGTTTGCGCCTGCTGCTGTAAAACCGGGTAGAGTTCCACAAAGCGAGCCAAACGTTTTATCGTATCGCCCCTGCCCAGATTGAGCTTAATATCGTTATTCAGCGTCAACTGCCAGGAACGACGAGCGGTCATCGCCGCTTCCTTCAGGGTGAATCTATCCTTAGCCAGCACCTGCCCCATTTCACGGAACCCTTGCAACACTTCACTTGCGCTGCCTTCCGGTCCGTACAACATAGGTAATACCTGCTTATTGGCCCGACCGGTTGGGACGCTGAACGTATTGCCTTCGGCATCCACCATATGCTGGTCATTCCAACGCGCAATGGGCACATATTCAACCAGATGAATCTTCAATTCATCGGGCCATTGCTTTCTGACGCTCGCCTGTTTAATCCAGGGGAGACGTTCAATTTGACTCTGAATGATGTTCACATCCTGAGTCATAAAGGTTCCCGGAGCGCCCAGAGCCAGAATGGACTGACGAATATCGTCATTGCGCGTGTAATGCCGTTCGCCGGTTAACACCAGCTTTGACAATGGCAACCGCTGCGCATCTTCCATCCACCCCAACACTACCCAGCCGCTGACAAACACGGTGCACAGCACTGTCAGCAGGAACAGTATTCCTGCAAGACGCGTTCCATTATTGCGGCGTGAGGAGTTTACTTCTTCTTCATCACCGTTTCGCGTGTTCAGCGCAGCCTGCGACATATCAGTCCGCCAACTCCAGAATTCTTACCACCAACTGCGAGAAGCTCAGGCCAGCCTGACGTGCCGCCATCGGCACCAGGCTGTGGCTGGTCATACCCGGAGAGGTATTCGCTTCCAGCAGATAAAACTGGCCATCGCTGTCCAGCATGACGTCAATGCGACCCCAACCTTTACAGCCCAATGCGGTCCATGCTTTCAGGACTAATTCCTGCAAACGGGCCTCTTGTTCGGCTTCCAGACCTGCAGGGCAGAAATATTGTGTCTCATCAGAGAGATACTTCGCCTCATAATCATAGAAGGTTCCCGCGGGTTGGATACGTATTGACGGTAAAATTTCTTCACCAAGTATCGCAACTGTAAATTCCGGGCCACTGAGCCATTTTTCGATCAGTACTTCTTCATCATGCTGAAAAGCCAATGCTAATGCACCCTGCAAAGCATTTTCTTCTTCAACTTTTGACATCCCTACGCTGGAGCCTTCACGGCTTGGCTTCACAATCAGCGGCAAACCTAACGCAGAAATTTTTGTAACCGATTCATTGCTAAGACCTTTTTCGAACTCAGAGCGGGTCAATGCAACCCAGGGCGCGACGGGTAAACCTGCGCCCTGCCACAGCAGCTTGCTGCGCAGTTTGTCCATCGAAATTGCGGACGCCATGACGCCGCTGCCGGTATATGGCAGGCCAATTTGCTCCAGCATGCCCTGCAACGTGCCATCTTCCCCGCCACGACCGTGCAGCGCAATAAACACCTTCTGAAAACCCATAGATTTCAGAAGAGTGACATCAATATCTTTAGGGTCAACCGGATGGGCATCGACACCACCTTCACGTAACCCTGCCAGTACGGCCGCGCCGGAATTCAGCGAAACTTCACGCTCTGCGGAGGTTCCTCCTAACAAGACCGCGATTTTATCAGCCATGTTGTTCTTCCTCCGGGTTTTGCGGCTTCAGTTTGATTTCAGCTAAGGAACGCGCGATTTTGCCGATATTTCCAGCACCCTGCACCAAAATCAGATCGTTGCCGGTTAATACCGGCGCCAGCATGTCTGCCACCTGAGCCGGATCGGATACCAGAATCGGGTCGATCTTACCGCGACCACGGATCGTACGGCACAGCGAGCGGCTGTCAGCCCCCGGAATCGCGGCTTCACCCGCGGCGTATACATCCAGCATCAACAGCGCATCGACCTGAGTCAGCACGTTGGCAAAGTCGTCATATAGATCGCGTGTACGCGTAAAGCGGTGCGGCTGGAACAGCATTACCAGATTTTTGTCCGGCCAGCCCGCGCGTGCAGCTTTAATCGTGGCATCCACTTCCGTTGGGTGATGGCCATAATCATCAACCAGCATCGCCGTCCCGGCTTTACCGTTTACCGGCTCAAGCGGAAATTCGCCGAGGAAGTCAAAACGGCGTCCGGTGCCCTGGAAACTTTCCAGCGCGCGCAGAATTGCGTCGTCTTCAATGCCTTCTTCTGTTGCAACTGCCACCGCCGCCGCCGCGTTCAGCGCATTGTGACGGCCCGGTGCGTTCAATGTCACACGTAAATCGGCCATCCCCTGACGCAGCAGCGTGAAGTGCCCTTGTGGACCAATCTGCTGGTAATCTTCAACGCGCACATCAGCATCATCGCTGAAACCATAAGTTGTGGTTTGACGACCGACGCGCGGCAACAACTCGCGGATCACCGGATCGTCAACGCACATCACCGCACGACCATAAAACGGTAAGTTATGCAGGAAATTAATAAACGTCTGCTTTAAATTTTCGAAGTCGCCATGGTAGGTATCCATATGATCGGCTTCGATATTGGTAACAATCGCCACCATCGGCTGCAAATGTAGGAACGACGCATCGCTCTCATCCGCCTCCGCAATTAAATAACGGCTATGACCCAGACGCGCATGGACGCCTGCAGCCTTCACCAGACCGCCGTTGACAAACGTCGGATCCAGCCCCGCTTCCGCGTAGATACTGGAGACCATCGCTGTGGTCGTGGTTTTACCGTGCGTCCCGGCAATGGCGATACCGTGACGAAAACGCATTAATTCAGCCAACATTTCAGCACGACGGATCACCGGAATACGTGCTTCATGCGCCGCAACAATTTCCGGGTTATCCGCAGAAATGGCGCTGGATACCACCACCACGCTCGCATCACGCACGTTTTCCGGGCGATGGTTGAAGAAAATCGTGGCGCCCAGATTCGTCAACTGCTGAGTCACCGGATTCGGCGCCAGGTCAGAACCGCTGATCTGATAACCTTCGTTGGCCAAAACTTCGGCAATACCGCCCATACCAGCACCACCGATGCCGACAAAGTGAATGTGCCGAACGCGACGCATTTCGGGCACTATGGAACGCAGTTTTGCCAGTTGTTGTGTATTCATTCTTTAGCCATTAACTTCTTAGTTCATGCGATGCAAAAGGCATCACCACAATTACGCCCGGGCAGCCCGGCTCACTTCATTAGCAACACGCTCTGTGGCATCCGGTATGGATGCGGCGCGCGCACGTTCTGCCATGGTTAATAAGGTTTCTCGCGACCACCCGGAAAGGGTGTTAGCGACGGCATCCACAGTAAACTGCGGCTGCTCAAGAATTTTGGCGGCGCCCGCTTTCTCCAGCGGCAGCGCATTCCAGTACTGCTGTCGGTCTTTGTGCTGGAAAGGCACAAACAGCGCAGGCAAACCTGCGGCAGCAATTTCACTTACCGTCAGCGCACCTGAGCGACAAACTACGACATCCGCCCACGCGTAGGCGGCTGCCATATCATCAATAAACTCAGTGACCTTGTGCTGTGGTTGTCCCGCGTCAGCATATGCCTGTTCAACGGTTTGCTGCGCACCTTTGCCGCTCTGATGCCAAATAGTCACCGCGTCACCAAGCTCTGCGGCAACCTGCGGCATCGTCTGGTTCAATACGCGTGCACCCTGAGACCCCCCGACGACCAGCACGCGAACCGGGCCTTCACGCCCTGCCAGACGTACTTCGGGCGACGGCAGCGCCAGAACGTCGGTGCGTACCGGGTTACCCACCACTTCCGCATTCGGGAAAGCGCCAGGAAAAGCCTGCATCACCGTAGTGGCAATTTTCGCCAGCCACTTGTTGGTTAATCCCGCAATGCCATTCTGCTCATGCAGTACAACCGGAATGCCTAATGACCAGGCTGCCAGACCGCCAGGGCCGGACACGTAGCCGCCCATACCCAGCACCACATCAGGCTTAAACTGCTTCATGATGGCCCGCGCCTGACGCCAGGCATTAAAAATACGCACGGGGGCGGCAAGCAGAGCGTTGACACCTTTGCCACGCAAACCGGAGATGCGAATAAAGTCAATTTCAATGCCATGCTTCGGCACTAAGTCCGCTTCCATACGATCGGCGGTGCCCAGCCAACGAACTTGCCAGCCCTGAGCCATTAAATGATGCGCGACCGCCAGCCCCGGGAACACATGCCCGCCGGTACCGCCTGCCATCACCATTAACCGCTTCGGTTGACCACTCATCGTGCACCTCGTGTAAACGCCTGGGCTTTTTCCAGACGCGTTTCATAATCAATACGTAACAAAAACATGATGGCCGTCGACATAATCAACAAACTGGAACCACCATAACTGATCAGCGGTAACGTCAGACCTTTGGTTGGCAGCATACCAGCTGCCGCACCGACGTTTACCAGCGCCTGGAAGCTAAACCAAATCCCGATGGAGCAGGCTAAAAAGCCTGAAAAACGGTGGTCAATTTCCAGCGCTTTGCGGCCAATCGACATCGCGCGAAAAGCGACGAAGAATACCATTAAAAGTGCCAATACCACACCGATATAACCCAGCTCTTCCCCAATGATGGCGAAGATGAAGTCGGTGTGCGCTTCCGGTAAATACTCCAGTTTTTGCACCGAATTACCTAACCCCTGCCCCCAAATCTCACCGCGACCAAAAGCCATCAGCGATTGCGTTAACTGGTAGCCGCTGCCAAACGGATCTTCCCATGGGTTCCAGAAGGAGGTTACGCGGCGAATACGATACGGTTCGGCAAGGATCAGCAGCACTACCGCCGAAATCCCCATACCGATAATGGCAATGAACTGCCACAGTTTCGCTCCAGCGAGAAACAGCATCGCCAGCGTCGTGACAAACAGCACCACTACCGTACCAAGGTCAGGCTGCGCCAGCAGCAAGATTGCCAGCACCAGAATCACACCCATCGGTTTTAAGAAGCCGCGCAGGTTGTTACGCACTTCATCGACTTTACGCACCAGGTAGTTGGCGAGATAACAGAACAGCGACAGCTTGGTGAATTCCGCAGGCTGAATACGCAGTGGACCCAGCGCGATCCAGCGCGATGCCCCGTTAACGGAGCTCCCCACCACCAGAACGATCAACAACATGATGATCGAGGCGATCAGCATCGTCGTGCTGTACTTTTGCCAGAACTCCATCGGCAGACGTAGCGTCACCATCGCCAGACAGAACGCGAGGAAGATATACAGCGCGTCACGTTTAGCGAACAGGAAGGGATCGCCTGCCAGGCGTTGCCCTACGGGCATCGATGCCGATGTCACCATCACAAAACCGATCGCTGCCAGACCAAAAGTCAGCCACAGCAGCATGCGGTCATACATGATCAGGCTGTCCGCGTCTTTATCACGCGAAGCCATCACCCAGCCTTTAAGTGCCGCGAAGATCCACGCCAGGACACCCAGTCCCGGTACGCGCGGCATTTTCAGACGAGGGAGAGAGAAGCGCATCAACCCAACTCCTTCGCCAAACGGGTAAAGACGTCACCACGTTGCTCAAAGTTCTTGAACTGGTCAAGGCTGGCACAGGCTGGCGACAGCAGCACCATATCACCCGACTTCACACGCGGTGCGAGCAGACGCATTGCCTGCTCCATGGTTTCAGTGTGTTCCGCAACCTCAGGACGCAGAGCGGCAAGCTGTGCGCCATCGCGACCAAAGCAGTACAGACGAATGTTGTCGCCAGTCAGGTAACGTTGCAGCGGCATAAAGTCGGCGGATTTCCCGTCACCGCCCAGCAGCAGGTGCAGCGTACCCTCAACGTGCAGACCATTCAGTGCCGCTTCGGTGCTGCCGACGTTGGTGGCTTTTGAATCGTTGATCCAACGCACACCGTTATGATTCAGTACCAACTGGAAACGATGCGCCAGACCGGTAAAGGTAGTCAGCGCTTTCAGGCTGGACGCCCGCGGCAGACCCGCAGCATCCGCCAGCGCCAGCGCCGCCAGGGCGTTGGTATAGTTATGCTGGCCGGTAAGCGTCATCTCTTTCACGTTCAGGACTTTTTCACCCTTCACCCGCAGCCAGGTTTCACCCTGCTGACGATTGAGATGATAGTCACCCATATTGATGCCAAAGCTCACGCAGCGCTCATCCGCCCCGCGAATCGGCATGGTCAGCGCATCATCAGCATTGACCACACACACTTTCGCATTCTCATAGACACGCAGTTTGGCCGCACGGTACTGCTGCAAGCCAAACGGATATCTGTCCATATGATCTTCGGTGACGTTCAAAATGGTGGCGGCTACGGCCTGTAAGCTGGAGGTTGTCTCCAGCTGGAAGCTCGACAGCTCCAGTACATACAGCTCGCGTTCGTCATCCAGCAGCATCAACGCGGGCAGGCCAATATTTCCGCCAACCCCCACGTTCACGCCGGCTGCTTTCGCCATCTCGCCGACCAGCGTAGTGACGGTACTTTTCCCGTTGGAACCGGTGATCGCGACGATCGGTGCCTGTGCTTCGCGACAAAACAGCTCAATGTCGCCAACAATTTCAATCCCGGCATCAGCAGCAGCGCTCAACGAAGGGTGCGCCAGGGCAATACCAGGGCTGGCGACGATGAGATCGGCGGCCAGCAGCCAGTCATCATTCAGGCTACCAACATGACGCTCAACCGCTTCCGGTAATTTATCCAGACCAGGCGGCGTCGCACGGGTATCCATTACGCGCGGCGTCACGCCACGCGCCAGAAAGAAATCCACGCAGGACAGCCCGGTCAATCCCAGACCGATAATGACGACTTTTTTACCCTGGTAATCAGCCATGATTAACGTACCTTCAGCGTTGCCAGGCCAATCAGCACCAGCATCAGCGAAATAATCCAGAAGCGCACAATGACGCGCGGTTCCGGCCAGCCTTTCAGTTCATAGTGGTGGTGAATCGGCGCCATACGGAAGATGCGCTGTCCGCGCAGCTTAAAGGAGCCAACCTGCAGAATGACCGACAGCGTTTCCACAACAAATACGCCGCCCATGATTACCAGCAGGAACTCTTGACGCAGCAGCACGGCAATAATGCCCAGCGCGCCCCCCAGCGCCAGCGAACCGACGTCACCCATAAAGACCTGCGCCGGATAGGTGTTAAACCACAGGAAACCTAATCCCGCGCCGACAATCGCCGTACAGACGATCACCAGTTCGCCTGCATGGCGTAAGTAGGGAATGTGCAGATAGTTGGCAAAGTTCATGTTACCGGTAGCCCATGCCACCAGCGCAAAACCCGCTGCTACGAACACGGTCGGCATAATCGCCAGACCATCCAGGCCATCGGTGAGATTGACCGCGTTGCCGGTCCCCACAATCACGAAGTAGGCCAGCAGAACATAGAACAGACCCAGTTGCGGCATCACGTCTTTAAAGAACGGCACCACCAGCTCGGTAGCCGGGGTGTCTTTACCAGCGAGGTACAGCGCAAAGGCTACACCCAGCGCAATCACCGACATCCAGAAGTACTTCCAGCGGGCAATCAGGCCCTTGGTATCTTTGCGCACCACTTTGCGGTAGTCATCGACAAAGCCGATAATGCCGTAGCCAATCAATACCACCAGCACGCACCATACGTACGGGTTCGACGGATATGCCCACAGCAGTACGGAGATAACTATCGCGGTGAGGATCATGATCCCCCCCATGGTTGGCGTACCGCGTTTACTGAAGTGCGATTCCGGACCGTCGTTACGTACGACCTGTCCAAAGGACATTTTTTGTAAGCGGGCAATCATGCGCGGTCCCATCCACAAAGAGATGAACAGCGCGGTCAGCAGGCTGACGATGGCGCGAAACGTCAGATAGGAAAAGACGTTAAAGCCGGAATAATATTTGACCAAATGTTCGGCCAGCCAAACTAACATGTCCCATTCTCCTGTAATGCGCGTACTACCTCTTCCATGGCGGCACTACGTGAACCCTTCACTAAAATCGTCATGACCTGATGTTCTGCAATCAATGCCTTAAGATGCGCGGCCAGCGCACTTTTATCCGCAAAATGTTCGCCAACGCCACTGGCGTCGCTAATTGCCTGACTCAGTTTTCCCGTACTCAGTACACGGTCGATGCCTGCGGCTTTCGCAGCAACACCCACCTGTACATGGCATGCTTCGCTTTCTGCGCCAAGCTCTGCCATATCACCAACGACCAGTACGCGATAGCCCGGCATTTCAGACAGCACCTGCACCGCTGCGGTCATCGAACCGACGTTCGCGTTATAGGAGTCGTCCAGCAGCAGCTGATTTTCCGCGAGTTGAATCGGGAACAGACGCCCCGGTACCGCTTGCAGATCCTTCAACCCCGCTTTGATCGCCTCGTGCGTCGCGCCTACCGCCATAGAGAGCGCCGCCGCCGCAAGGGCGTTAGCGATATTATGGCGACCCGGTAACGGCAGCAGGACATCAATGCTTCCGGTCGGCGTTTGCAGAGAAAATTCCGTGCCATGCGAGGTCACATGAACGTTGGTCGCCGAAAAGTCGCTATTGGCTGCATTCGGGGAGAAACGCCAGACTTTGCGATCGCCGATGATGCTTTGCCAGTTCAGCCAGTCGTTGTTGTCGGCATTCATAATGGCGATACCGTTCGCTGACAGACCGGTAAAAATCTCACCTTTTGCCTTCGCAACGCCCGCCAGAGAGCCGAAGCCTTCCAGGTGCGCGGCGGCCAGGTTGTTCACCAGCGCCGCTTCCGGACGCGTCAGGCCGACGGTCCAGGCGATTTCGCCCTGATGGTTGGCACCGAGCTCAATCACGGCATAGTCGTAATCGTTGTTTAAGCGCAGCAGCGTCATCGGTACACCGATGTCGTTATTCAGGTTGCCCGCGGTATATAGGGTGTTACCACACTGGCTCAGAATGGCAGCCGTCATCTCTTTGACGGACGTTTTACCGGATGAGCCGGTCAGCGCGACAACGCGCGCCGGAACCTGGGCGCGAACCCACGCAGCCAGTTCACCAAACGCCAGACGCGTATCGTTAACAATCAGCTGCGGCAGGTTGGTGTCCAACGGGCGGCTGACCAACAGCGCACCGGCCCCGCTCTCTTGCGCTTTGTCTGCAAAATCATGGGCATCAAAGCGTTCGCCTTTCAGTGCCACAAACAGGCAGCCCGGCGTCACTTTACGCGTATCGGTTGTTACGGCATCAAGGGTCAGATCGGCCCCTTTCAATTCGCCACGGAGGATCTCCGCCAGTTGGCTGAGCGTTACGCTAATCATGCGATAACCCCCAGCAGACGCGCTGCCGTGACGCGGTCAGAATAATCGAGGCGCTGTGAACCAACGATCTGGTAGTCTTCATGACCTTTACCGGCCACCAGCACCACATCATTTTCTTTCGCCTGCATAATGGCGTTTGTCACCGCTTCTGCGCGACCTTCCATCACCTTCGCCTGTCCGGCATCCAGCATCCCCGCCAGAATGTCGTTAATAATGGCGCGTGGCTCTTCGGTACGCGGGTTGTCATCAGTCACCACGACAACATCTGCAAACTGCTCGGCAATTGCGCCCATCAACGGACGTTTGCCTTTATCGCGATCGCCGCCGCAGCCAAAGACGCACCACAGTTTGCCAGTACAGTGCAAACGTGCCGCCTGTAGCGCTTTTTCCAGCGCATCTGGCGTATGGGCGTAATCAACAACCACGGTAGTTTTACCCGGCGCACTGAACACTTCCATACGCCCGCAAACCGGCTGCAATTGTGTCGCCGTTTTCAGTAAATCAGCTAACGGATAGCCCAGTGCCAGCAGCGTTGCCAACGCCAGCAGCAGATTACTGACGTTAAACGCCCCCATCAGGCGGCTTTCAATTTCGCCGTCGCCCCATGAGGAGGTAAAACGAATCGTTGCCCCGCTGTCGTGATACTTCACGTCAACCGCTTTTAACCAACGACCGTGACAGTTCGGGTTGATGTGGTCTTCCATCGAAACGGCAACCGCATCCGGGAGTTTCGCCAGCCAGCGACGACCGACTTCATCATCCGCATTGACGATGGCCTGACCGCAATGGTGCGTGGAATACAGCAGCCATTTCGCGGCTTCGTAATGTTCCATGTCGCCGTGGTAGTCGAGATGGTCACGGCTTAAGTTAGTAAATACTGATGCGGAAAACTTCAGCGCCGCCACGCGATGCTGAACCAGACCGTGTGAAGAGACTTCCATTGCGCCAACCGTTGCGCCCTGCGCAACCAGCCCCGCCAGCACATGCTGGACATCAACGGCTGAACCGGTGGTATTTTCCGTCGGGATCACTTTGCCCAGCAGGCCATTGCCTACTGTTCCCATCACCGCGCTGGTTTCGCCAAGCAGTTGGCTCCACTGTGCCAGCAGTTGGGTGGTGGTGGTTTTACCGTTAGTCCCGGTCACACCGACCAGACGCATTTTCTCAGAAGGCTCGTGGTAAAAACGGCCTGCCAGTGCAGATAAACGTTCGTTAAGCTGACTAAGATAGATGACCGGAACGCCGTGCATTTCACGGATTTCACCATCAGTAGCTTCATCTTTCGCTTCTGCAATAATGGCAGCCACACCTTGCGCTATCGCCTGCGGGATATACCGACGCCCGTCCGCCTGATGACCTAATACTGCGACAAAGAGATCGCCCGATGCAGCCACACGGCTGTCAAGCGTCATCTCCCGCAGTGCTCGCTCCGGTGCACCCGGCACCCATGGAGCAAGAAGGTCGCGCAAATTACGATCTGCCACCTGTTGCCTCGCCTTGATTATTCACAAATTCATTTTTATCGCCCGTTGTCAGCGCATCCGGCTCGATGTTCATGGTACGCAGTACGCCGCCCATGATGGCACCAAAGACCGGCGCGGAAACGGCGCCACCGTAGTATTTACCCGCCTGCGGATCGTTGATAACAACAACCAGCGCGAAGCGCGGCTGACTCGCAGGCGCAACACCTGCGGTATAAGCAATGTATTTGTTGATGTAGCGGCCATCCGGCCCTACTTTTTTCGCTGTACCGGTTTTAATGGCGATACGATAACCTTTAATCGCCGCCTTCACGCCGCCGCCGCCGGGCAGCGCCACGCTTTCCATCATGTGCACCACGGTACGTACGGTCGCTTCCGGGAAGATACGCTCGCCCGGAACTGGAGGGTCAACTTTAGTAATCGACAGTGGACGATAAACGCCGTAACTGCCGATCGTTGCATAGACTCGCGCTAACTGTAACGGCGTTACCATTAGCCCGTAGCCGAAAGAGAAGGTGGCCCTCTCTATGTCAGACCACCGTTGTTTTTGAGGATATAAGCCACTGCGTTCTCCGACCAACCCCAAATTGGTCGCCTTTCCAAGCCCAAAACGTGAGTAAGTATCTACTAACGCTGAGGACGGCATCGCTAACGCCAGCTTAGAAACACCGACGTTACTCGACTTCTGTAGCACCCCGGTCAGGGTCAATTCGCTGTAGCGCGCCACGTCTTTGATTTCGTGGCCGTTAATTCGATAAGGCACGGTATTGAGCACGGTATTTTCGTTGACGATACCGCGCTGCAGCGCCGTCATGACCACCATCGGTTTCACCGTCGAACCCGGCTCAAACACGTCGGTAATCGCACGGTTACGCATGGTGTCTTTTGCCGTACCGGCGAAGTTGTTCGGGTTATAGGATGGGCTGTTGGCCATCGCCAGCACTTCACCGGTGTTAACATCCACTAACACGGCGCTGCCCGACTCGGCTTTGTTAAAGGCCACGGCGTTGTTTAGCTCGCGATAGACCAGGGCCTGCAGGCGTTCGTCGATACTCAGCGCCAGGTTGTGCGCTGCCTGGCTATCGGTAGAAGAGATGTCTTCAATTACCCGGCCATAGCGGTCTTTACGTACGATACGCTCGCCCGGCTGGCCGGTAAGCCATTTATCAAAGCTTTTCTCAACCCCTTCAATCCCCTGGCTATCGACGTTGGTAAAGCCGATGAGGTGAGCGGTTACTTCCCCGGAAGGGTAGTACCGACGGGATTCTTCGCGCAGATGAATGCCCGGCAGCTTCAGCTTCTTGATGTAATCGGCCATGTCAGGGTTAACCTGACGCGCCAGATAGATAAACCGCATCCGCGGATTGGTATTGATGCGCGTCGCCAGCTGATCCAGCGGCATATTGAGGGCATCCGCCAGCGCCTTCCAGCGTGTATCCAGGGTAACCCCGCCGGCGTCATGGAGCTCTTTCGGGTCGGCCCAGATAGCCTTCACCGGCACGCTGACCGCCAGCGGACGTCCGGAGCGATCGGTTATCATCCCGCGCGCGGTGGACACTTCCTGTACGCGCAGAGAACGCATATCGCCCTGGCGCACCAGCATATCGGGGCTGATCACCTGTAGCCAGGCGACGCGACCCAGCAGAAAAGCCAGCGCCAGCAGAATACAGCCGCACAGCAACGCAAAACGCCAACTGATAAAGTTGGCCTGTTCTTCCTGACGTTTTGCTTTAGGCGTTTTTGGCGCTGCTTTCATCCGTCGCAATAATCCTTATTTCTGTACAACGATATTTTCTTGTGATGGATCGACGTGTTGCATCTGTAACTTCTCGGTCGCGATCCGCTCAACCCGACTGTGATCGCCGAGCGCGTTCTCTTCGAGGATCAGGTTGCGCCACTCAATATCCAGGGCGTCGCGCTCCAGAACCAGCTGTTCACGCTGCGCGGTCAACAGGCGCGTGTGATGCGCAGTGGTGACCACGGTAATCGCCGTAATAATGATGCAAATGAACAGGCAGAGTGGCAGTTTCCCAAACCGCAGAAGGTCGTCCCCGATCACGCCAGGCAAAGCATGGCGCTCGTTGCTTCCAATCGACCCTTTAACCTTGCTTAAGGCCTCTGTCACTCTGCCGATCATGCGTTCGTCCTCTCTGCGATACGCAGCACTGAACTACGGGCGCGTGGATTCTCTGCCACCTCTTCTTCGCCCGGCATCAACTTGCCTAGTGCTCGCAACTCACGGCCGCCCAGTTTTTTGAGCTGCGCTTCGGTCATCGGTATTCCCGCCGGAACCTGCGGACCGCGGCTTTGCTCACGCATAAAGCGCTTCACAATGCGATCTTCCAGCGAATGAAAACTAATGATCGACAGCCGCCCGCCCGGGGCCAGCACGCTGAGCGAGCTTTTTAGCGCCTGCTCTATCTCCTCCAGTTCACTGTTCACCCAAATGCGCACCGCCTGGAAGGTACGGGTCGCGGGATGTTTGAATTTGTCCTTCACCGGCATTGCCGCCGCAATAACTTCCGCCAGTTCTTTGGTGCGGGTCATCGGTTCGATGCGGTTACGCTCCACGATGGCGCGCGCAATGCGTTTGCCGAAGCGCTCTTCGCCAAAGGTTTTAATCACCCAGGCAATGTCTGCTTCATCGGCGGTTTGCAGCCATTCGGCCGCTGACTGACCGCGTGTTGGGTCCATACGCATATCTAACGGACCGTCACGCATAAACGAAAAACCGCGCTCTGCGTCATCGAGCTGCGGTGAAGAAACGCCCAGATCGAGAAGAATCCCGTCGATCTTACCGGTCAGTCCACGCTCGGAGACATAGTCAGCCAGCGCAGAGAAAGGTCCATGTACGATGGAGAAGCGAGGATCGGTAATCGTTTTAGCAACGGCAATAGCCTGCGGATCGCGATCGATTGCCAGTAAACGCCCCTCTTCGCCAAGCTGGGAAAGGATCAGACGTGAGTGACCACCGCGACCAAATGTCCCGTCAATGTAGATGCCGTCTGGACGAATATTCAGGCCGTTTACGGCTTCATCCAGCAACACCGTTGTATGTTTATAATTTTCCGTCATTTTATAGAGACAAATCCTGCAATCGTTCCGACAACGCGCCAGTAACAGACTGCTCAGCGTCGATATCTTCCTTGACCTGTTGATACCAGGTCGTTTCATCCCACAGCTCAAACTTATTGAACTGCCCAACCAGCATCACTTCTTTCGTTAGCCCTGCGTGTTGCCGCAGAATAGGCGCTATCAGTAATCGACCAGCATTATCCATCTGACATTCGCTGGCATGACCCAACAATAAGCGCTGTACGCGACGCTCAACTGGATTCATGCTCGACAGACGCGATAGCTTCTGCTCGATTATTTCCCATTCAGGCAGGGGGTACAGCAGCAGGCACGGGTGATGGATGTCAATGGTGCAAACCATTTGACCGGTAGCGCTCTCAAGCAGTTGATCCCGATAACGGGTAGGCACGGATAAGCGCCCTTTACTGTCGAGATTAACTAACGTTGCTCCCCGGAACATGCCAGTCTCACCCCCGATTACCACTTTATCCCACAAATTCCCACTTAAAGGAGTTTACGGAGCGGAGGAAAACCTTGTCAAGCAAGTCGCGGCGCTTAGCGGAGCAAAAAACCCATTGTTTACGGCTAATATCAGCGTTGAACAAAATCCGTACAGCAAACGAAGCAAATTAACGTCATGAATATTTGTAAGAAAAAAATCCAACAACTCATCATTGTTTAAAACAACTGAATATCATCAGAAGAAAATATAAAGTGTCAGTTTGCGACGCGAGCGGCATTTTAGGACAATATGCAGCGAGTTAACAGTACCAGTTAATCGGTCTGTACGCCGCGCAGGACCAAGGTAAGCACCAGATGGCCGCAATACGAGAGCAAAGTGTTTGTTAATTCGGCAAATCCACACATGCATGTAACAAAATAATACAACCGTAACGCGTCGTTACGTATCAATAACCCAAAAATGGATAGTTGCATTTTTAATTCGGGGTATTTCAAGAATACATTTCAGATAATTCTAAAGAATATTCTTAAATATAATGCGGTTATTTCTGAGAATAGAAAAACTGAAGACGTCAGAGGCTTATCCCGCCGACGTCATCAATTGAGGAAACTTAGTTACGGCTGAGAATACCGCGACGGTACAGATTACGCCGTATACGCGTTAAACCTGGTTTTGGTTTACGCGGTTCGTCCAGGCTTGCCAGTACAATCTCCAGCACGCGTTCCGCGACATCACGATGGCGCTGTGCCACTGCCAGTACAGGGCACTGCAGGAAGTCGAGCAGTTCGTGATCGCCAAAAGTCGCAATCGCTAAATCAGACGGCAACTGCCCATCACGACGCAGGGTCACATCCATCACCCCCTGCAACAGGGCAAACGACGTGGTAAACAACGCCTGAGGCATTGGGTGCGTTTCCAGCCATTTATCAAACAGCTGCGCTGCAGCTTCCCGCTCATAGCTGTTGGCGTACAGGAAATGGACTTCACGCGGATCGTCCTTCCACGCGGTACGAAAACCCTGTTCGCGCAGGAAACTGACAGATAATTCAGGAAGCGCGCCCAGATAGAGGACGGTTTCAGCAGGGAATTTGCGTAACTCTTCCGCCAGCATTTCCGCATCATCCTGATCTGCACCCACAACGCTGGTAAAATGTTCGCGATCCAGTGCACGATCCAGCGCCACAATCGGGAATGAACTGTTTGCCCAGCGTTGGTAGAACGGATGTTCAGGCGGCAAGGAAGTCGACACAATAATGGCATCGACCTGACGCTGTAAAAGATGCTCAATACAGCGCATTTCGTTATCTGGCTGATCTTCAGAGCAGGCAATCAACAGCTGATACCCACGTTGACGCGCCTGGCGCTCCAGATAGTTTGCGATCCGGGTATAGCTCGTGTTCTCAAGATCCGGGATCACCAGCCCGATAGAACGTGTGCGTCCAGCACGCAGCCCGGCCGCCACGGCATTCGGGTGGTAATTATGCTCGCGCACCACCGCCATGACTTTTTCAACCGTTTTGTCGCTTACGCGATATTGCTTTGCTTTGCCATTAATAACGTAGCTTGCAGTCGTTCGCGAAACGCCGGCCAACCGAGCGATTTCATCCAGTTTCACAATTGCCCCTTGCGTAAAATGTACAAACCATAACCTTTGTGATGGCATGGGTTAAATTTATTAACATCTAAGCGCAGAATAATGACTCCGGCAACCGCTTTTGTCTCTGGTTACCGCTGATTTCGCAAAAAAAAGCCCAACCTGAGTCGTTGGGCTTGCGAATTAAGAACCCGATCATGATTAACGCATGATTTTATCGCCGCGGGAAAGCCCCACCACGCCGGAGCGAGCAACTTCCACAATTTTAGCGACTTCACGCAGCGTTGCCAGAAACGCATCCAGCTTATCGCTGGTGCCCGCCAGTTGTACGGTGTAGATAGACGGCGTGACATCGATGATTTGCCCGCGGAAAATCTCCGTGTTGCGTTTCACTTCTTCTCGGCCATAACCGCTGGCCTGGATTTTCACCAGCATGATTTCTCGTTCAACGTGGGCGCCCTGTCCCAGCTCGCTAACGCGCAGAACATCCACCAGTTTGTGGAGCTGCTTTTCGATCTGCTCAAGGACTTTCTCATCCCCTACCGTCTGAATCGTCATCCGCGATAAGGTCGGATCGTCGGTCGGCGCGACGGTCAGGCTTTCAATGTTGTAACCACGCTGGGCGAAGAGGCCAATCACACGCGATAATGCACCTGACTCGTTTTCAAGCAATACTGATAATATCCGGCGCATAATCAGGTCCTCTCCGTTTTGCTTAACCACATTTCATCCATCCCACCCCCACGAATCTGCATCGGGTAGACATGTTCACTACCGTCGACGGTGACATCGACAAACACCAGACGATGGTTACGCACATGTTCCAGCGCTTCGCCCAGCTTGCTCTCAAGTTCTTCAGGCCGATTAATCTGGATACCGATATGCCCATAAGCCTCAGCAAGGCGCACGAAATCGGGCAGCGACTGCATGTAAGACTGTGAGTGACGCCCGGAGTAGATCATGTCCTGCCACTGTTTGACCATGCCGAGATAACGGTTATTAAGGTTGAGTACCAGCACCGGCAGTTCATATTGCAGCGCCGTCGACAGCTCCTGGATATTCATCTGAATGCTGCCATCCCCGGTGACGCACACTACCGTTTCATCCGGCAAAGCCATTTTCACCCCTAACGCCGCAGGTAAACCGAATCCCATAGTGCCGAGGCCGCCTGAGTTAATCCAGCGACGCGGTTTATCGAACGGATAGTAAAGTGCGGCAAACATCTGGTGCTGGCCAACGTCAGAAGTCACATACGCCTCCCCTTTCGTCAGACGCCAGATGGTTTCAATCACCGCCTGCGGCTTAATACTTTCGCTTTGCGTGTCGTATTTCAGACACTGACGGGCGCGCCAGTGCTCAATCTGTTGCCACCAGTCACGATTATCATCCAGCGGCTGCTGAGATTTCTCCTGCTCCAGTAGTTCGAGCATCTGATCCAGCACCAGGCGGGCATCCCCCACAATCGGAATATCCGCAGTAACGGTTTTGGAAATAGAGGTCGGATCGATATCGATATGCAGCACGGTCGCATTCGGACAATATTTTGCCAGGTTATTCGTCGTTCGATCGTCAAAGCGAACGCCGACAGCAAAGATCACATCGGAATGATGCATGGTCATATTGGCTTCGTAAGTACCGTGCATGCCCAACATGCCCAGCGCCTGACGATGCGTGGCCGGAAACGCGCCCAACCCCATGAGCGAGGAGACAACCGGCAGATTCAGCGCTTCAGCAATCTGAGCTAACTGCTCATGGCAAGCGGCATTGACCGCGCCACCGCCCACATAGACAACCGGTTTCTTCGCCGCGACCAGCGTCTGCAACGCCCGTTTTATCTGTCCTTTATGTCCCGTCGTCGTCGGATTATACGAGCGCATACTCACCGAGTCCGGCCAGCTATAAGGCAGTTTCTTCGCCGGATTCAGAATATCCTTCGGCAAATCCACCACCACTGGCCCCGGACGACCGCTTGCTGCCAGCCAGAAGGCTTTTTTCAGCACCTGCGGGATATCTTCCGTTTGTTTGACCAGGAAGCTATGTTTCACCACCGGGCGGGATATACCTACCATGTCGCACTCCTGGAAGGCATCGTAGCCAATCAGCGACGTTGCGACCTGTCCGGAGAGGATCACCAGCGGAATGGAATCCATGTAAGCTGTTGCGATCCCGGTAATCGCGTTGGTCGCCCCCGGCCCGGAGGTGACCAATACGACCCCCACTTCTCCCGTGGCACGCGCAAGGCCATCAGCCATATGTACCGCCGCTTGTTCATGGCGGACCAGCACATGATCAATACCGCCGACCGTATGCAGGGCATCATAAATATCGAGGACGGCCCCCCCGGGATAACCGAATACCTGCTTCACACCCTGATCGATGAGCGATCGGACGACCATCTCGGCTCCAGACAACATCTCCATGGCTTGCCTCACTCTTATAATGAATTGCGGTTTAACAACACATTAACCGCTGACGATGACGCATGGCAATTGACTCCGAAGGGGTGGCTCTGGAGTAAATAACAATAAAAAGCATGAAAGACGCGAATAAACGGAGAATTAAACCAGCATAAGCATTCAGTATGATAAATAATCGCTTAAAAATCGGAACTTACAGCAATTACTCTATTTTTTGACACTTTTGGACAGACGTAAAAAATAGAGTTCAGCATAAAATTTCAGTTATAAAGTTAAAAGCAGAATAAACAGGATGCGCCGTCCGGTTTACTCTGCTAAATGCTACTGCTTACAAACGGAGACTAACAACTCTTCCATCCATTGATGTCCTTTATCCCGGCCTGCGGCTTCATGCCATGAAAGATAGCATGTGCGGCTGTTCAATTTTAACGGTAAAGGCAAGATCTGTAGTTCTAAAGAATCGGCAAATTCTTCTGCTAACCAACGTGGCGCAATAGAGACCAAATGCGTTTGCGACACAATATTAAGAACGCTAATTAATGCCATGCCCTGATAAGCCACGGAGGATTGTTTATCCGGTGTGTCATACCACGGTTGGCTGAATGATGCGAAGCGATCAAGTGACACCACCGCATGCTGTTCATTATAGACATTGCTTTCCAGTAAAGGACCACTAATGCGCGGATGCTTTTTACTTGCCACTAACACCATTTCGTCATTGAATAACGGAATACTGGTAAATTCAGGACGTCGGAACTCTTCATAGCTAATAACGAATTCAGTTTCCTGGTAACGTAATTGATGCTCTGTATTTTGATTGAGTGAAGATTTAAATACGACATGAATGTTTGGTGCAACTTGCTCAACCCTATTATAAATCAACGAGGTCAGAATATTATCCAATGGGCTGCATACGCAAAGATTGAATACGCGCTCGCTGCTGGCTGGCTCAAAACCCGATCCAGGCAGTTCATTCTGCACTAATTGCAATGCCTGACGAACAGAACCAAATAGCTGGAAGGCTCTTGCTGTCGGCTGGATACCGCGTCCATAACGAACAAAAAGCTCATCATTAAACATAATTTTCAGGCGCGCGACCGCATTACTGACAGCAGGTTGCGACATCCCCAAAGTATGCGCGGCACGGGTGATGTTTTGTTCTTGCATCACCGCATCAAAGACGGTTAATAAATTAAGATCAACCATGCGAAGCTGTGGTTTCCCAATATCTATAATATTTGTTTTATCTGTTATTTTTACTTCTGGCATATTTAACTCCACTGTCACTCTAAACTCCCTTTTCCCAGACGGAGTGAAGAAATAATCTCCGTTAATATGATTTACCATACATATAAGATGAGAAAAAGAAAAAACATTAAAATTAGGAAAACATAAAGGCACAAACCTAAATGAACAAAAGACCAATGCGATCGCAGTGTGGCAGTGTCACTGCA
>ENA-UOIW01000046-UOIW01000046.1-human-gut-metagenome-genome-assembly--contig:-P58-NODE-46-length-118723-cov-28.106010_pt1 | contig 118723 bp, 96 predicted proteins | sample MGYA00242334_ERZ723881 | MGnify/ENA metagenome assembly ERZ723881 | reverse complement strand
ATCCAAATCATGCTTAACAAATTTATCGAATGAAATCAAAACAGCTTCTAAATATCTTGTAAAAGACGGAAGATATGATTACATAGAAACAGGTTCGCTGATTTCAATCCGTAAAAATGTCAAGGATATCTTAATCCCAAGCGAGGAAGTCAAACTCCACATGTACCCGATGGATTATGAGGAGTTCAAGTGGGCACTGGGAGATACCGCAACGATAAAATTACTCCGAAGCTGTTTCCACAATCGAACTTCTTTAGGAGATGCCACAAACCGTAAGCTGATGCGTGACTTCCGTTTATACATGCTTATTGGCGGTATGCCGCAAGCCGTGGTCTCTTATCTTGAGACCAACAATTTGGAAAAGGTAGATAGTGTAAAACGTTCCATCATAACACTATACGAAGACGACTTCAATAAAATAGACCCGACCGGCAACGCTTCCAAGATGTTCCATCAGATTCCGGCACAACTGACAAGCAATGCCAACAGGTATTTGGCATGGAGCGCGACAGATGGCACACGTAATTCCGAATTAGCGGAAGTCATTTCAGAAATCAAGGAATCAATGGTAGTCAACATGGCTTATCATGCCAATGATCCGGGTGCAGGGATGGCTTTGCATCAGAATCCCAACAAATATAAGATGTTTGTGGGCGATACAGGATTGTTCGTCACTCTTGCATTTTGGGATAAGAAGTTCACCGACAATACAATTTATCATAAACTTCTCAGCGACACGCTGAGTGCTGATTTAGGATATGTCTACGAGAATGTCATCGCACAGATGTTGAAAGTGGCCGGGCATGAGCTGTATTACTACACGTTTCCGACAGAAAGTGGAAAGCACAATTACGAAGTGGATTTTCTGATCGCCGAAGCCGATAAGGTAAGTCCTATTGAAGTGAAATCCTCCGGTTATAAGGCACATGCTTCGCTGGATGCTTTTTGCAGAAAATTTTCAGCACGGATAAAAAATAAATATTTGATTTATACAAAAGATATGCGTAAGGAAGAAGATGTATTATATCTTCCGGCATATATGACAATGTTTCTTTGATTATGAAGCGATATGCTATTAAAAATTTTCTGATATTTAGAGCCTGTTTAAATTTTCCGATAAGTTTATATTATCCGGTCTCTTTTGAGTTTGTTTCCGGTCTGTTTTCCCGATTTTATGCGTCAGATAGCCCGCTATCCTCCTTATAAAATCAGAAAAACATACTCGAAAATAATCCTCAAAATAAACCGGAGCAAAATTTAAACAGGCTCTTAAGGAATAATTCGCCATATAGATTCCGTACAATCCGAAAATGAAACAATTCTATAAAAAAAGAGTTGAGTTTATAGGAATGAGTTAAAGCTAAGTCTTGTTTTGGCTCTAACTCATTCTGCTGTTCAGTGCAATTGGACTTTATCAGTTCCCTCCGTTAATCCAAGTCTTGTTTGTATAAATATAGGTTCCGTCACCATAAGCGTCACTGATATTCGGATTTCCCAATACACTGCTGTTGCCATACGGCAGGCACTCTGGGTAACGGTTTATGCCGCTTTGTGTATTCATGGAGTTGGTCAATGTGATATAATTTTCTCCCATTGCTTTCAGACGGCGCATGTCGTTATAGGTCTCTATTTGCTCGTCTACACATTGCGCTATGTATTTTTGCTCAAACAAAGTTTGAAGTGTCGGCGTGCCCAAAGATTGTGCAAAAGTGCTTGCAACGCTTACATCCTCTCCAAACCATCCCAATATTTCACTTACCGATGCCTCAACGGCTGTTTGGAATGCGGAAGTGGCATCTTCACCCAAACGGAGCTGCACTTCTGCCAAAATAAAGTACAGTTCTGATACACTGAACAGGTGTATAGGCTGCGTCCCTAAATCATACCATTCCGGATAAGTCTGACTGTAATCGGCAATACGTGCCACGTCTTCATCACCGGGTTGATACGATATGCCTGTTCCGTACGTATAATGACTGAAACGCGGATCGTCTGTAGCCTGCATCAGGTTAGCAACTGTATTTGACGAAGCTACATAATATCGGCTCCATAAATAGGCACTCCATGGATTGTCACAAGTCACTCCGTTAAATTCAGAGATAGTAAAACCGTTGAATCCTAACGAAACCGCTTCTTCGGCAGCAGCCTTTACTTGTTGCAGCAAGGTATTGCGATTGTCTGTTACTGCAAGTTGATGAAGTAAATATCTGGCTTTTAATGCATACGCTGTAGCCAGCCATTGGTTTACGTCATTATCAAAAGCAATGTCTTGGCTTCCTGCCGATGACAGGTCTTTGCCTTGCTCTAAATTACTGATAGCATCTTCCAATGTTTGCAATATGCCGGCATATACATCTTGTTGCGCATCTAGTTTGGGCTGAAGAATGGCCTGTCCTTGCGCGGCTTCGCTATAAGGAATATCTCCGTGCATGTCAGTCAATACGCCGAAATTAAGGGCTTCCAATACTTGTGCCATACCCAGCAAATCATATTGTCCTTCGTTCCCTGGCACTTCACCGGTTATCTTGTCGATCATCTGACGGATGTTCATCAGGTTTCCATAAGTGGCGTTCCATACATTGTTGAAAGTAGTGGAGGCGGACCATTCAGACGCGTTGCGTAACTCGGCTCTCATCATCTGGTTGTTCCCTACACCTATTTCTTGTTCATTAAGAGAAGAAAGGTAGAATGCATAATCCCCGGATACGGTACTGAAACCTGTTGCCATAATGGCATCTGTCAACTGAAGAGATGCCGCAACCGTTTCAGGACTCGGATGTTGGTTATCTTTATTAATGGTGTCGAGCGTATCTTCTGTACAGGCGGTAAGGCCAATGAAGGCTGCAGACACGAATAGTATAAGGTATTTCATAATTCAATTCTATTTTTAATGTTTAAAACTTAACGGTAAGTCCTCCGCCGAAGCTGGAAGTGTTAGGAACAGAGAAACGCTCAAAGTAACCGCTCATGTTATTGTTTCCTTGCGAAGATTCCGGGTCAAAGTTCGGAAGCTTTGCCCATACCAAGACATTACGTGCGAATCCGTATATGGAAATGTCGAATATTCCTATCTTTGGCAATTGATATGTCAGGGTTACATCGCGTAATTTTACAAAACTAGTATCATAAATGCCTGATTCCGTAATGTTATAATATTCTTGATAGTAATCTTGTTTGCTTACTTCAATCGTATTCTTCTCTCCGGTAGCTTCATCAATGCCGTCTACAACCATTGTTCCTTCGTGATACGGAAGCGATTCCTTTGTCGCGCCAAAATAGTTCAATGTCATATTGGTGCCGTGATACATCTTTCCACCTTGTTGCCAGCTCCATGTCGTATTCAAAGAAAGACGTTTATAGCGACCGCCCAATGTAATACCTGTGGTAAAGTCAGGAGAACAGTTTCCTAAATTCTGGCTGTCGCCTGTAGCTTGTGGCAGTCCGTTCAGCAATAATAAGTTGCCTGCCTCGTCACGCTTGAATGCGGTACCATAGATATTCGGATATGTGCAGCCAGCTTGTGCCCGGACTTGTGGTTCGACAAAACCACCCAGCATGATGGATTCTACTCCTGGGGCAAGTTCAACAACCTCATTGACAATCTTAGTGAAGTTAATGCCCAGGTTCAAGTCGTAATCCTTATGTTGCAAGATAGCCGCGTTGATAGAGAACTCATGTGCATTGGTACGCATTTTTCCGGCATTGGTCATCATATATTGATAACCGGTTGAACCATCCGTCGGCACAGAGAATATTTGGTCTTTCACGTTCTGTAAGCTGTAGGTGTACTCCATCTTGATGCGACTGTTGAAAAGATGCAGGTCAATACCGACTTCATAATTTGTCGTGTTTTGCGGTTTCAAGTTCTCATCGTATACTACATAATAAGGTACGTACGAAGACACTCCGCTCGGTAACGGATAAGAAACCGGTGTATAGCCATAGAATCCTCCGCCGTAAGACGGGGTATAATAGTAATTGTTATAATAGTTTCCGGCTTGTCCTACTTGTGCGAATGATGCGCGCAACTTACCGTAATTGATTACCTTGTTTTTTTCGAGGAAAGGCAATTTGGTAAATTCCCAGCCCAAGGAGACTGAGGGGTAAAAGAAGCTGCGGCTTCCCCGTGGCATGGTAGACACATAGTCATTACGTCCGGTAACGGTCAGATACAACTGGTCTTTCCACGATGCGGAAATGCTTCCGAAAAATCCTACGGTACGTTCTCTGCGAGTATATTCACTTGCTCCCGAAAGATTGGTAGCATTGCCAATAACCGGCATTCCGGGAAAATTAAAATTCGTGGCGTAATAGTCCCATGTACGCATGTTCTCGTCATTGAATTCATTACCCAAGATGATGTTCAACCCCCATTCTTCTTCATTACCGAATCTTCCATCGAAATTAATGGTGAACAGGTTATTGAACACATTGTGTTGTGAACCATAATTCTCGATATCTCCTCCCAAGAGCGAACTGGTAGATCCCATTTCCCTTACATCGGAATAATTGGAAGTCCAAATATCCAAACCAGCTTGTTCACGGAATTTCAAGGTCATGTTGTCTCCCCAATTCAAGTCAGGTTGGAACTCTAAATACGCATTGCCGAATACACGGTTGGTGTGCTGTAAGTATTCATTGTGTTCAGCCCACCAGTATGGATTCGTAAACGAAGTGGAACGAAACAATACTTGCTGGGTTACATCCCCCGGTACATGGTTGGGAATGCCCTTTAAGTCATATTCCGCAGGTGCCGAATATACCACATTCATGATACCGTCATTTGCTCCCGGTGCGGAAGTAATCTTGGTAGAAGAATAATTTACAGAGAAACCGGTATTCCATTGGCTATTAATTTTCCAGTCCACCAATCCGCGTGCCCCCCAACGATTCATACCGGTTGAAGGAATGATACCGTTCTGATGCGAATTGCTCAGACCGAAAGAATAGCTGGTATTATTTACGTTTTGTGATATGTTCACATTGGTATTCTCTGTAAAGCCAGTACCTAAAAAGTCACCCACATTGTCATAAATTTGCGGAGTTGTCCAACCATCCAAACCGGCTTTTTCGCGTTGAGGATTGTAATACATGCCTTCATGCTTGCCATATTGGGCGGTGTACGCATTGTCCATGTTGCCTCCATAAGTCGGGTCATTTACCAAATCGCTGATCTTCGGTCCCCACGTATTTGAAGAAGACGGGTTATACGCACTGATTTCGTCACCTTGCGCATAAACGGTTTGGCGTTCGAATTTGCGTGAAACGCGTTGTGCGCTTAAGTTTGTAGAAATAGTGACGGTAGGTCTGTTCATATTGTTCTTAGAACCGCGTTTGGTCGTAATAACAATCACACCATTGGATGCGCGGATACCATACAATGCGGAAGCGGCTTGTCCTTTCAGTACATTGATAGACTCGATATCTTCCGGATTGATATCAATACTACGGTCAGCATAATTGGCTCCGGTAACGGAGTTTCCCGTATCAAAGTCTGCCGATGTATTAATCGGCATACCGTCAATCACATACAAAGGCTGGTTATTCCCATCAAAAGAACGTGCGCCACGGATAATTATTTGTGAAGAAGCTCCCGGGGCACCTGAAGACTGACGGATTTCCACACCGGTCAGTTTCCCTTGTATGGCACTTGCAAGCGAAGTTGTTCCGCTTTTGTTCAGCTCTTCAGACTTTAAGTCTTGTGCGGCATATCCCAACGCTTTCCGGTCACGTTTGATACCCATAGCTGTAACCACCACTTCATCCAGAGTTTCAGCATCTGATTTCAACACCACTTTCATAACCGGCTGAATCTTAACCTCTTGTGTCTCCAAGCCGATGAAAGAAATCACCAAAGTTCCCGCCGAACTATATAAAGAGGCTAAAGTATTGTATATAAATGAGTTACTAAAATAGCTATTGCCGTATAAAATGTGCAGGAGATATCTGTAGATAAGGTAATAAGGAAAGATTTCTACTGCTCGGATACTTTTTAAACAGACATTCGGATAGCTATAGAGGAAGATTAAGATAGACTTTCTATCCGGAATCTTCCTCTGATAAGTCAATATTCCAACCCGAACTGCCAAAGAGGAACGACATTCATGTATCCGGTTTCTATTCCGTCTTTTACTACATAGACCTTGTCGGTGTCACGTATTTGCTTTTGTTTCTTGTTCTTTCCGCCTACCTCAAAATAGCAATAATTGCTTTATAAGAGAGCATTTTCGTCTTGTTTTTGCTCTCTGACGAAGCAAATTTACCTGTGTTCTGGCAAGCACTTAAAAACAACCGTCCTATTTTGTTCTTATCGCTTAGGTATTATCACCGGCTTTGCGAAAACAGGTATAGCTAATTTATCCGCGTCATCCAAATAACCTCCTTTTTTGCAAGATTAATAATCTTACACGTGGAAGATTATTAATCTTACAGCTTGAAGATTATTAATCTTACAGGAAACGCACTTATATGCGTATGCCGATGCAGCTATATCCGTCGGCATACGCAGCTATATGTTATGCTCAATACTTACACTTCTTCAGGTCGTTCACCAGCGTTTGCGAGAAAACTTCCCCATAGATTTGTGTAGTCTTGATGCTGCGGTGCCCCAACAGTTTTTGCACCGTGGTCAGCTTGGCTCCGCTATATATCAATAAGGTGGCATTGGTATGCCGGGCAGAGTGGAAAGAGAAATGTTTGTCGATGCCTGCCAGTTTTCCCAGCCTGATAAGGTCTTTATTGATGTCCGGATTCGGCTTGAGGCGGAAGAAGCGTTCTTTTTCAGGATAACGTTTCAGTATCTCCAACGCTTTCCCTTGAAACAACAGATAGAGGGGGACTTGGGTTTCCGTACCGGTCTTTTGCGACTTGAATGCCAGCCAGGCATCCGACTTGTCGGGATAGATGATATTTTCCTCGCTCAATCGGACAAAATCGGAATAACGTAAGCCAGTATAACAACAGAACAGAAAAGCATCCAGCGCATGATGAAGAGAAGCACAGGATATTTCTCCGGAAAGATTTTCCAGCCTTTTCAGTTCTTCGGGAAGCAGGAATACATGGCGGCTCTCTACAGTCTTTATCCTATATTTAATAAAAGGAGAGGATGCCGCCTGCACCAGCCCTTCCTTAATGGCCTCGTTGTAGAAAGAACGCAGGTGGCACAAGTGTTTGGCTATGGTGTTTGTCCCCAATCCTTTTTTCTCAAGAAACTTTTCGAACTGCACCAAGAACGCATAGTCAATCCCGCCTAAGGTCAGGTACGGATGACATTCGCGTAAGAGTGTCAAGGTAGTATTCAGATTGTTTTTGGTGCTCTCTTTCTTAGCAGACCGTTCTACCCATTTTCTACCGAAAGCGAAAAAGTTGCCTTTTTCCTCATCCGGAAGTTCTTCTTTCAGCATGGCCAAAGACACTTCTTTCCCTTTTTTCCAACCTTCCAGTTCGGTGAGTTGCAGCTTAAGCAAAAACTCGTCGAGCATACGGTTCAGCGCCTCCTCATGCGGATGGGCAATGACTCTTTCATTTTTGGCATCCCATTCGTCAGGACGCACATAGATATGGGTCGAGAAATAAATTTTCCGTTTTGTTAAATAAGCTTCCACTTGAATCAATGCTTTTCCGCTGGCATTGAGCTGTTTTTTCCGGTTGTACACCAATCTGTAGCTAATTTTTTTCATTTGCTTGCAATTTTTTATCAAGAGTTATCAAAACATCAGTTAAATGGCGTTACAGGGGCTTGCAGCCCCTATTTTGACTGTTTTTAAAGTAACAAAGAGCGGAAAACCTTTGCATATTTGTTTGCTTTTTATGCAATTTTTCAAATCTAAAGTGTTAAAAAGCGACGTTTCTTTTGTATTTTATTTCCAAAAGTATACAAGTTATTAGATTTATACTTACCTTTGCGGTCAAACTGAATTAGATAAAAGTGTTTATTTAAGGTTAAAATTAAGAGAGAATTTTTATGAAAAGAAAATTGATGCTGTTAATGACCTGCCTGATGATAGGCATTGGTCTGGTAAACGCGCAAGTGAAGAAAGTGACCGGTACGGTTACTTCTGAAGAAGACGGTTTACCTGTAGTGGGAGCGTCTGTATTGGTAAAAGGTACCACAGTAGGTACGGTTACCGATATAGATGGTAACTTTACAATTAGTAATGTGCCAAGTTCGGCGGGAACTTTAGTGATTTCTTTCATCGGCTTGCAGACACAAGAGGTTGACATTAAGCCGGTTATGAAAGTGGTTTTGCAATCGGATGCAGAAGTGTTGGACGAAGTAGTGGTGACCGGTTATGGTAGTTTCAAGAAAGCGTCGTTTACGGGTGCCGCTTCTACTGTAAATACAGGTGCATTGGAAGATATTCCTGTTATATCTGTTGAAGACAAATTGGCAGGTGGAGTAGCTGGTATTACGATATCGCAGGCTTCGAGTAACCCTGGTGGAGTAAGCAATATCCGTATTCGTGGTATGGGATCTATCAATGCAGGAAATGACCCGTTATACGTTATTGATGGTACGCCAGTGACCAGTGGTGACGGTTCTGAATTTGGTGATGCTTATAATGATGCCGGAACCAATGTTTTGGCTACACTGAATACCAATGACATCGAATCTATCACAGTGATAAAGGATGCTGCGGCGGCTTCGTTATATGGTTCGCGTGCTGCCAATGGTGTGATTGTCATTACGACCAAGAGCGGAAGTGCCGGGAAAACCCAAATCAATTTCCGTAGTGACTGGGGATTTTCTAATATGGCTATCAATTACCGTCCGATGTTGGGCGGAGATGCACGCCGTGAAGTGCTTTGGACGGGCTTGAAAAACTATGCCTTGTACTCAGAAGGGTTGGCAGATGCAGCCGCTTCATCTTTTGCAGATACCGAAATTGATAAATATGCGGCTAAGCCTGCTACAGGGTGGACAGACTGGAAAGACTTGCTTTTCCAGAACGGAGGACACCAGAATTATCAGCTTAATGTGTCTGGCGGTAACGACCGTACCCGCTTTTATGCTTCTATGTCGTATACGAAGCAGGACGGTATTGTGCAAAATCAGGGATTGGAGCGCTTCACCGGAAATGCAAATCTGACGCATACCTTCAACCGGTTTACGTTGCAAGTAACCAGTCAGATTTCGAAGATGAGACAAAGTAAAACGTTGGAGGGCACTTCTTATGACGGTGCTGTTGCCAACTATGCATTCTTCCAAAGCCCTTCGTCAAGTGCTTATGATGAAGAAGGTAATCTGCTGGAAGTAGGAGGAAGCAGTCTGAACGGAGGTGTCAATCCGCTGTATGAATGGCAGCATAGCTATGACCTCAATACCATGTGGAAAACCTTCAATACAGCTAAACTGACTTATCGGATTTGGGATAATCTGAGCCTTAGCGAAAAGATTTCGTATGACTATATGACAAGTACTGAGGATGTTTTGTGGGACCGTTCTTCTAACAATGGTTCTCCAAGCGGTGTTATGCAACGTATCATCAATAAAAATGAACGGTTGAATACCCAAACTCAGCTGACGTACGTCAAGTCGTTTGGCGAACATGATGTGGATGCCCTGTTAGGCTTCGAGACAGAAGACAACAATTATACCTATAACTATTTGTCGGGACAGGAGTATCCCGGTGATTTGTATGAGTTTGTCAATGCCGGTTCAACCAGTGGGGAAAGCAATGACTATACTTATCGCTTGACTTCTTTCCTGGGTCGTGTGAACTATAATTTCGCTGAAAAATATTATTTAGGTGCCAGCTATCGTACGGATGGAAGTTCCCGTTTGTCGCGTGAAAACCGTTGGGGAAGTTTTTGGTCGGTGTCTGGTGCTTGGAGATTTACTTCCGAGAAATTTGCCGCTCCTATTCGGGAGGTGTTGACTGACGGTAAGTTACGTTTCTCATATGGTGTAAACGGAACGCAGCCTTCTGATTATTATGCTTATATGAATTTGTACACATACGGTATTATTTATAATGGTCAGGCAGGTATGGCTATCGAGAGCATTGCCAATCCGGATTTGAAATGGGAAAAGAATAAGACATGGAACATCGGTCTGGATTTGAATTTGTGGAACCGTATTTCAATTACCTTGGATTATTATCAGCGGAAAACGACCGACTTGATTTATGACCTTCCTATTTCGCAAGTGCCGGGTTATTACGGTCCTGAATATGTATATACTACGCCTCAAAACATTGGTTCGTTGAAAAACAAGGGTATAGAGTTTGCCATCCAGTCGACCAACTTCCATACAAAAGACTTCACCTGGACCACGGCATTGAATTTAGGACATAACAAGAATGAACTTGTCAAGTTGGATGGAGACCAAAATGAAATTGTATCCGGTCCGTTGATTCATCGTGTAGGCGAGTCGTATTATTCTTATTATTTGTATGAGTATGCCGGAGTAGATGCCGCTACAGGTAAGGAATTGTATTATATTAATGATGGAACAGAGAATGCCCGCAACACGACTACCGAAGTGAGCCAAGCCAATAAAATCATTGTAGGCAAACATGAAGCAGCGATAGAGGGAGGACTGACCAATAATTTGCGTTGGAAATTCATCGATTTAGGCTTTACCTTCACTTATTCGGCAGGTGGAGATGCTTTCGATTATTCTACTTGGCAACATACCAATGGCGGAAGTTATCTGTATGGCGGAGCTGTGCCGGCATCATATAAGGTAGAAGATATGTGGAGCGGTCCAGGCGATACCAATGCCTTATTGCCGAAGTTCGAATATGGAAACACCTCTTATTCGACTCTGTCTTCGCGCTGGCTGATGCCTACCGACTATTTGCGTCTGAAGAATCTGACACTGGGTGTCAGTGTGCCCGACAAGTATATCCATAAAATCGGAATCAGTAAGGCACGTATTTATTTCTCGGGTTCAAACTTGCTGACATGGAAGTCAAAAGATTTGATAGTCGACCCCGAAATGCCGGTTGACGGCTTGTGCACCTTCGAAACTCCGGCATTGCGTACTTATACATTCGGTATCGAGTTGAGTTTTTAATTAACTAATACATATACAAAGTTTATGAAATTACTGAAAAACTTATATACATTTGCAGTTGCTTTGTCAGCAGGAGCCGTTTTATCATCCTGCGTCAACAACTGGCTGGATCAAGAACCAGCCGATGGCATAGAGGCGGAAACAGCAATTAAGACAAGTGCAGACTTGGCTAATGTGCGTACAGGTTTGTATGCCGCACTGAAAGGAAACAGTTCTGCCATTAACTATTATGGACGCCTGATGTTCGTGTATGGCGATATGCGTGGCGAAGATATTCAATATGAATACGAGGGAGGAAGTAACCGTGCCAGCTTCTATTATTATATGACTTATTCGACGGCTGACGATTTCAATACGTCAACAGCTGTATGGCAAATGCCATACGTGGTGATAGCCCGTGCTAACCGAATCATAGAAGCGGCAGAAGCAGGACTGGAAGATGCAGACGAAGCTGCTTCAGTCATCGCCCAATACAATGCTGAGGCTAAGGTGCTTCGTGCCATGGCTTTGTTCGACTTGACCCGTATTTATGGCAAGCCTTATACGATGGACCAAGGGGCTTCATTGGGGGTTCCTGTTGTGACTTCTTCTTTGGAGTCTACAGCCAAGCCGGCACGCAACACGGTAGCAGAATGTTACGAAACCATTGAGCAAGACTTGAATGATGCAGTTAATTCGGGAGCGCTTTCTGAAGAAAACAACAGTGACATGGATGGATATATTAACTTGTGGGCTGCCAAAGCTTTGCAAGTACGTGTCTATCTCACAAAAGGTGAATGGAGTCAGGCACTGACCGTAGCGGAAGACATTATTGCCAATGCTCCTTACCGCTTATGGAATAGTTCGGAATATGTAAATGCCTGGAACGAGAACGATGCTGCACACCTGAATGAGATGCTGTTCGAGATAAAGATTAACAATACCAATGACTGGACCGACCGTGAAGGCATCGCTTATCTGTATGCGGAAAACTCAAGTGCGTCTCCGGGTTATGGCGATGTGATTGTTACTAAAAGTTTTGCTGATATGTTGAAAGCAGATCCGTCGGATGTACGCAACGATGTGTTGGTGGCATCTGAAAACAATTCCAAGTTTGAGGGTTACAAGGTGTTTATCAATAAAATGCCGCCGGTCAATGGAGATGTGCGTTATGCCAATGTGCCGATGTTGCGCTTGTCGGAAGTCTACTTATCAGCAGCAGAAGCAGCCTTTCAGGCAGGAGATAGAGCCAAGGCAGCCGAATTGTTGAATGCTATTATTACAAACCGTACGACAGATGCAAGTAAAACAGTAAGCAGTACCGATATTACATTAGACCGTATTTATATCGAACGCCGTAAAGAGCTGGTAGGTGAAGGACAACGTTATTTCGATGTCTTGCGTCGTGGAGAAACCGTTGTTCGTTATACCTCATCGAGCGACCGCGGTTGGCATGATATATTAAGCAGTGATGCACAATCGTTCAACCGGGAATCGAAAAAGGCTTTGCCTTTGATTCCGGTTGGAGAAATCAATGCGAATCCTAATATCGAGCAGAATCCTGTTTATTGATAAAACGGATATAGTATAAAATGGAATAGCCGGCAGCGTGAAGAACGTTTGCCGGCTATTTGGTTGTTACATTTGCTCTTTCAGCCATAAGGCAAAAAAACGGTCGTATACTTGATACACACCTTGTTCCTTGGTGATGAAATCTTTTTCCAACAAGCCTTTCAGAGCCGATTGTACCGAGCTGGCAGAGGGCAGGCGGTATTTCTTGATAAAGGCGGAAGAAGTGACATTCCGCGCTTTGCCCTCCTTGCATACGGCAATCAGTATTTCTTTCTGCTTTTCCGGTATCTGATACAACAATTCCGAATGAGTGTAATGGTAAGACTCCAGGATAAACCGGATGGCAGTGTCTACCATCTCTTCCGTACATGTTTGTCATGATGAAGTTTTTATGCAAAGATAATTATTATCTTATAATAAAAAGCATTTGCTTCATGGAAATTATAGGGAACATAGGTAACGTTATATCTTTTCTTCAGCGCTTTGTTTATACGGAAAAATCTCTTTATATTTGCGTGGATTGAAATTGAAGCATACTGCATGAAAGAATTTGTAATATCGGAGGCACAGACCGAGAAGGCTGTGCTGGTGGGATTGATAACCCAGACTCAGAACGAACGCAAGACTAACGAATATCTGGACGAATTGGCTTTCCTTGCCGAAACAGCCGGCGCGGAAGTGGTGAAACGCTTTACGCAGAAGCTGGATACACCGAACTCGGTGACATACGTAGGAAAAGGAAAACTGCAAGAGATAAAGACTTACCTGGAGATGCAGAACGAGAGCGAAGAAACGGAAATCGGTATGGTGATATTCGATGACGAACTCTCTGCCAAGCAGATAAGGAACATCGAAAAAGAACTGAACGTAAAGATTCTGGACCGTACTTCGCTGATTTTGGATATCTTTGCGATGCGTGCGCAGACTGCCAATGCAAAGACACAGGTAGAGCTGGCGCAATATAAATACATGCTTCCGCGCTTGCAACGTCTTTGGACTCACTTGGAACGTCAGGGAGGTGGCTCAGGTGCCGGTGGCGGTAAAGGTTCGGTAGGACTTCGTGGTCCGGGTGAAACCCAGTTGGAAATGGACCGCCGTATCATCTTGAACCGTATGTCTTTATTGAAACAACGCCTTGCCGAGATTGATACCCAGAAGTCGACCCAACGTAAGAACCGCGGACGTTTGATACGTGTGGCGTTGGTGGGATATACCAATGTGGGTAAATCCACGTTGATGAACCTGTTGGCAAAAAGTGAAGTGTTTGCCGAGAACAAGCTCTTTGCCACATTGGACACTACGGTGCGCAAGGTGATTATTGAGAATCTGCCTTTCCTGCTTTCGGATACCGTAGGATTTATCCGTAAATTGCCTACCGATTTGGTCGACTCATTCAAGTCGACCCTGGATGAAGTGCGCGAGGCTGACCTGTTGGTGCATGTAGTGGATATCTCGCATCCCGACTTTGAAGAACAGATTCAGGTGGTGGACAAGACTATTGCCGAACTGGGTGCTGGCGGCAAGCCGACCATGATTGTCTTCAACAAGATTGATGCCTATACGTATGTGCAGAAAGCCGAAGATGATTTGACTCCGAAAACCAAGGAGAACATTACGCTGGACGAACTGATGCATACATGGATGGCAAAACTGAATGACAACTGCATCTTCATTTCTGCTAAAGACAAGACAAACGTGGAAGAGCTGAAGAAGGTATTATATAATAAGGTAAGGGAACTGCATGTACAGAAGTATCCGTATAACGATTTCTTGTACCAGACTTACGATGAGGAGGGCGGATTATGAAAAACTACCGTTCGCTGACCCTGGAAGAAATCAGCCGGCTGGAGTCGCAGGCTTGCACGGCAAAAGATTGGAGCGAAGTACAGGTTGCCGAGGGCTTTACGCCCGATTATGTACATCATGTCCGTTTTTCGGGACAGATACGTTTGGGCGTGTTCGAAAGCGAATTTCAGTTGGCAGGAGGCATGTCGAAGCATTCCGGTTTGTCGTATGCGGCATTGCACAATGTGACGGTGGGCGACAATTGCTTCATCGAGAACGTAAAGAATTACATTGCCAATTATGATATCGGCGAATCGACGTTTATCGAGAATGTAGACATCATACTGGTGGATAAGAAATCGCGTTTCGGCAATGGGGTGGAAGTGTCTGTCTTGAACGAAACCGGAGGACGCGAAGTGATGATTCACGACCATCTGTCGGCACATCAGGCTTACATCATGGCGCTGTACCGTCACCGGCCCTTGCTGATAGAGCGTATGAAAGCGATAATCGAGGCATACGCCGATGCCTATGCCTCCGAGCGTGGCACTATCGGAAACCGTGTGACTATTGTCAATGCCGGTTATATCAAGAATGTCCGCATCGGGGACTGTTGCGAGGTGGAAGGTGCCGGACGCCTGAAGAACGGCAGCATCAACAGCAATGCCTCCGACCCGGTTCATATCGGATATGGCGTGGTATGCGATGATTTTATCATTTCGAGTGGTGCCCGCATTGAGGACGGGACGATGATTACTCGTTGCTTTGTGGGGCAGGCTTGCCGGATGGGGCACAATTATTCGGCTTCCGATTCGCTTTTTTTCAGCAATTGCCAGGAAGAGAACGGCGAGGCATGTGCCATCTTTGCCGGTCCGTTTACGGTGACCCATCACAAGTCGACCTTGCTGATAGCCGGTATGTTTTCGTTCATGAATGCCGGTTCGGGTTCCAATCAAAGCAATCACATGTATAAGTTGGGACCAATTCATCAGGGAGCATTGGAGCGGGGAGCGAAAACCACTTCCGATTCCTACATCCTTTGGCCGGCACGTATCGGTGCTTTTTCGCTGGTGATGGGGCGTCACGTCAATCATCCGGATACGTCGAACCTTCCTTTCTCTTATCTGATAGAGGACAAGAATACGACTTACTTGGCTCCCGGAGTGAACTTGCGGAGTGTAGGTACCATCCGCGATGCGCAGAAATGGCCGAAGCGCGACTTGCGTAAAGACCCTGTGCGGCTGGACCAGATAAATTATAACCTGCTCAGTCCCTATACCATCCAGAAGATGATGAAGGGGCGGGAGATATTGAAAGAGCTGGAACGGGTGTCGGGCGAGACTTCGGAGACCTACGCTTATCAAAGCGCGCGAATCAAGAATTCGGCGTTGAACAAAGGTATCAGGTTTTACGAGACGGCGATTCATAAGTTCTTGGGCAATTCGGTTATCAAGCGTCTGGAGAAGATTCAGTTTAAGAGCGACGAGGAAATCCGCCGGCGGTTGGTGCCCGATACATCTATCGGGGAAGGCGAATGGGTGGATGCTTCGGGGCTGATAGCTCCCAAAAGCGAGATAGAACGCCTGATGAACGAGATAGAAGCCGGTACGGTACGTACCGTGCGGGAAATGCACGACCGTTTTGCCGAGATGCATGCCAATTATTATACGTATGAGTGGACATGGGCTTACGGCAAAATGCTGGAGTTCTACGGCTTGGAAGCCGATAATGTGACCGCTGCCGATATCGTAGCGATTGTGCGCCAGTGGAAAGAGTCGGTTGTCTGGCTGGACCGGATGGTGTACGAAGATGCCAAGAAAGAGTTTTCGTTGACTTCGATGACTGGTTTCGGAGCCGATGGAAGCCGCACCGAGCAGCAACTTGATTTCGAACAGGTGCGGGGAGTATTCGAGAGCAATCCGTTTGTGACAGCTGTCTTGGAGCATATCCGGGTGAAGACCGCTTTGGGAAATGAGTTGATTGACCGGCTGAGCGGGTTGACCGGAGATAAATAAAGACAGGAAATAGCTTTCGGTATTATATTATAATAAGGAGGAAAAGCAAGATGAAAAAGTATATTTGGTTTTTGTGCTTGTTGGGATGCATAGCCTTGACGGCACAGGCGGGCAATTATCGGAAAAGGGATGTTGCCCATCCTTGTTTTGTGACGACCAATACATCGAAGATTGAAATAAAGAAAATTATCCTGACCGACGAGCAGACGCAGGTGGATGCCGTATTGTATGGAACACCGGGCGAGGTGGCAGTCATCTCGTCGAACACGTTTTTGCGGAGCGAGAAACAGGAGTTCCCTTTGCGGGAGGCGGCTCATGTGTCGATTGACGGGAGAACAGAACCCGAGCGGATTCCCGATTCGGGCAAGCTGGACATTATCTTGTCGTTCGCACCGATACCTCAGGGTGTCCATGCGGTAGACTTTCTGGAGAAAGAGGAAGGATGGGCTATTTACGGCATACAGCTGACCGAAGCGGAACCATACGTGTATATTCCCAGTTTCTTGCAGACCCGGCGTTTCGAGCAAAGCAATACTTTGCCTCAGCCCCAACTGAAGGTAGGCAAGGCGATTGTCAACGGCTATATTTTGGGATATAATCCGGCTATGCGGCTGGATGTGGTTTTCCGTCATTCCGACTGGTTGTTCTACGATGAGTGGGGAGAGACGGTACGGGTGCGTCAGGACGGTTCTTTCCATATCGAGACCGATTTGTTGCTGGCTGGGGGAGCCAAGTTGCAGATTAACAAGGCTCAGCTGGATTTGTTCCTGGTGCCGGGCGAAGAGACGACGGTATATATCCATTTGCCCCGTTTGAGCATGTCGGCTTCCCGTTTGTTGAAAGATACGTACGGCCAGCAGCAAAAAGCCTGGTACGACGGAGGGGCTGCCAATTTGAATGCCGAACTGGCTACGTGGGGCTATCCTTTGTCAATGGATGAGGACCCTGATTTCCAGTATTTGGCTTCCGGTCAGCCTGCCGATAAGTTTAATGCTTTTGTCAAGAAGCATTACGAAAGCTACGAAAAGGCTCTGAAAGAAGACGAGCAGGTGGGCGAGGCATATCGCCAATACGTCTTGTTGAACCTGAAGATGAACGAACTGGTGATGCTGGGTTCGAAAGGGGAGATGCCGGGCATCGTGAAGTCGCCTTATTTCCGGTATGGATACGACTATACGACTTACCTGGAATATATGGAACGCGATAAAGGGCAGACGGTCGACCTGTGGGAAGATGTGAAGAAAGCCCGCACGGTTTATCAGAACTTTGTGAAAGAACATAAGTTCTCTTCTGACGACAAGAAATTGCTGAAGACCATTACCCAGCATGAGATTCAAGATTACGTAAAGGAAAAAGCAGAAGCGCTCGAAGCGAAGGCGGAACTGGCGAAATCGGATAAGAGTTTTGTCGTAGAAGAATTGGATACGCAAGTATCCGGGGCAGATATCCTGCCGGCTATCATTGCTCCTTTCCGTGGAAAAGCCATCCTGGTGGACTTCTGGGCTACGTGGTGCGGACCTTGCCGCAAGAGCATGTTTGCCATTCGTGACTTGAAAAAGAAGCTGGCTTCGAAAGAAGTGGCTTATATCTACGTGACCGGTCCTTCTTCGCCCGAAACAGACTGGAAAACAGCCATTACGGACATTCACGGCATACATTACCGCCTGACGAAGGAACAATGGGACTATTTGTGTCATGCGTATGGCATCAAGGCCATACCCGGCTATCTGGTCATCAGCTACGATGGAAAACTGCAAGACCAATATACCGGCTTCCCCGGAACGGACGTATTGATGAAAGACTTGCTTCGGGCAAGCGAATAAGGTTACGTTCGGTTGAAAAAATTCTTGTCTATTAAGGAAATATTTCGATAATACTTTGTAACTTTGCTCACAAGTAATAACTAACAATTAATATCTTATTGATTATGGCAACAACACCCGAATTCAAGTATCAGCCGATGTTCGAAAAAGGTAAGGATACTACTGAATACTATTTGCTTACGAAAGACTATGTGTCTGTAAGCGAGTTTGAAGGAAAACCCATCCTGAAAGTGGCTAAAGAGGGTTTGACCGCTATGGCAAACGCTGCTTTCCATGATGTGTCGTTCATGTTGCGCCGTTCGCACAACGAACAAGTCGCTAAAATCTTGCACGACCCCGAAGCAAGCGAAAACGATAAATATGTAGCTTTGACTTTCTTGCGCAATGCCGAAGTGGCTGCTAAAGGCGTATTGCCTTTCTGCCAGGATACCGGTACGGCTATTATCCACGGCGAGAAAGGCCAGCAGGTATGGACAGGCTATTGCGATGAAGAGGCTCTTTCGTTGGGCGTTTACAAGACTTATACCGAAAACAACCTGCGTTATTCTCAGAACGCGCCGCTCAGCATGTACGAAGAAGTGAACACCCGTTGCAACCTTCCGGCACAGATTGACATCGAGGCTACCGAAGGCATGGAATACGAATTCTTGTGCGTGACGAAAGGTGGAGGCTCTGCCAACAAGACTTACCTGTATCAGGAAACCAAAGCCATCCTGAATCCCGATACCTTGGTTCCGTTCCTGGTTGAGAAGATGAAGACATTGGGTACAGCCGCTTGTCCTCCTTATCACATTGCCTTTGTCATCGGCGGCACTTCGGCAGAGAAGAACCTGCTGACCGTGAAACTGGCTTCTACGCACTATTACGATAACCTGCCTACTACGGGTAACGAATACGGACGTGCTTTCCGCGATGTGGAATTGGAACAGAAAGTATTGGAAGCCGCTCATAATATCGGCTTGGGCGCACAGTTCGGCGGTAAATATTATGCTCACGATGTACGCATCATCCGTTTGCCGCGTCACGGCGCTTCTTGTCCGGTAGGTTTGGGTGTCTCTTGCTCGGCAGACCGCAACATCAAGTGTAAGATTAACAAAGACGGTATCTGGATTGAGAAACTGGATTCGAATCCGGGCGAACTGATTCCGGAAGAATTGCGTCAGGCAGGTGAAGGCAATGCCGTTAAGATTGACTTGAACCGTCCGATGAACGAAATCCTTGCCGAATTGGATAAGTATCCGGTAGCTACCCGCTTGTCTTTGAACGGTACCATCATCGTTGGCCGTGATATTGCTCATGCCAAACTGAAAGAACGTCTGGATAAGGGTGAAGACCTGCCTCAATACATCAAGGACCATCCTATTTACTATGCAGGTCCTGCCAAGACTCCGAAGGGAATGGCTTGCGGTTCAATGGGACCGACTACAGCCGGACGTATGGACCCATATGTTGACTTGTTCCAAAGCCACGGAGGCAGCATGATTATGTTGGCAAAAGGTAACCGCAGCCAGGCTGTAACGGATGCCTGCAAGAAATACGGAGGCTTCTATTTGGGTTCTATCGGTGGTCCTGCAGCTATCTTGGCACAGAACAACATCAAGAGCATCGAATGTGTGGAATATCCGGAACTGGGTATGGAAGCTATCTGGAAGATTGAAGTGGAAGACTTCCCGGCATTCATCCTGGTGGATAACAAGGGTAATGATTTCTTCAAGCAAATCAAACCCCGTTGTGCCTGCAACTGTAAATAAATAAGTTTAGGCTTAGTACAAGATAACCGGACACGGAAATACGGAGTCGGAGAGGGCTTTTTGATTCATTGGAATGCCGCTTTGCAGAAGCGCAAAAATGGCAAATGAAGAATTGGCTCTACGTCCCTCGGTGTTTCCGTGTTTGTTTTGTGTAGAACCGAAAAACGAAGATAAGACAATGAAAGGATTGAAATGGAGTGTGCTGGTAGGATGCTTGATGCTGGTTCTTTCGCTTCAGGCACAAGATAGTGACAAAGAATGGTTGAAAATAGGCGACCCGATGCCTGCCATTAACCTGCAATCAGAAGTATATGGCAATATTACTCCAGACGATTTGAAGGGAAAGGTGGTGATGGTCAGCCTCTTTGCTACCTGGTGTCCTCCTTGCCAGCTTGAACTGGCAGAAGTGCAAAAGACGCTTTATCCCAAGTATAAGGATAACTCGGATTTCAAGTTGTTGGTCATCGGTCGTGAACATACGGATGCTGACTTGAGCAAGTATAACGAACGGAAGAAGTTTACTTTCCCCTTGTATCCCGACCCGAAGCGGAAAGTATTTTCGCTTTTTGCCGACCAGACTATTCCACGCACTTATCTGTTCGGGAAAGATGGTAAATTGGTTTATGCCTCTACGGGCTATAATGCCGAAGAGTTCCAAAAGCTGATGTCGGCTATCGAGACAGCTGTTCAGAAATAAATGACAGGATACAATCAATACGATAGGATAGCTACGGATTTTATTTTTGTAGAATCTGTAGCTATCCGTGTATTAAGAGGTATGCTATTTCGGAAATTAGGCAAACCGACGGATAACCTCGATGAAGTCTTTTCCGTAACGCTCTTTCTTGTATTCGCCGATGCCGCTTATCTCTCCGAAAGCCTCGATAGTGGTAGGTTTGGATGAGGCTAACAGATGCAATGTTTTGTCCGATAAGACGATGTAGGCAGGGATGGCCTGTTGGTCGGCGAGCTTCTTGCGAAGCGCGCGCAAAGCCTCGAACAACTGTTCGTTCTCGTTCTCGAAGGCAGTCGGCGCATACAGGGTAGGGCTGACGGGTTGTGTGGTCCGCTTCTTTTTCCGTTTCTCTTTAGCGGCCAATTCTTCCCGCTTGATGACTACCAATTGTGCCCGTTCGTGTCCGAACAATACTTTCTTTCCGGCTTCGGTAATCTTGAGATGGTTCTTTTCGTTGTAGGCTACCTCGAAGTAACCCAAATTCAACATCTGCAACAGATAGTCTTTCCAGTCGCGTGCCGGTACATCACGCCCTACGCCATAAGTTTTCAGCTTGTCATAACCCCGTTCGATGATGTCTGCCGTTGCGGCTCCTTTCAGGATGTCTATCAGCGTGCTTGTACCTATCTGCTGGTCGGTGCGGGCGATGGCACTCAAGGCTTTTTGCACCAGGATGGTTCCGTCGAAACGTTGGGGAGGGTTGCGGCATACATCGCAATTTCCACAATCATGGTCCATGGTTTCGCCGAAATAGTTCAACAGGATGCGCCGGCGGCAGATGTCGGCTTCAGCATATTGTTGCATCCTTCTCAGCTTTTCCATGTTCAGTTCCTGTTGCCCGCTTTCTGAAGCGAAGCGTGAGAGCAGTACGATGTCTGCCAGCGAATAGAACAAAAGAGTGTCGCTGGGCAGTCCGTCGCGTCCGGCACGTCCGATTTCCTGGTAAAAGCTTTCAATGCTTTTCGGCAGGTTATAATGGATGACCCAACGTACATTCGATTTGTCGATGCCCATTCCGAAAGCAATGGTGGCACATACTACCTGCACACGGTCGTTGATGAAGTCTTCCTGGGCAGCGTCGCGTGCGGCTGCGCTCAGTCCGGCATGGTATACTGCGGTAGAGATGCCGTATGTCTCCAGCGTCTCCGATACTTTCTCGGTCGTGTTCCGGCTCATGCAATAGATGATGCCGCTCTCTCCGGCATGGCGTCTGATAAATTCCAGAATGGTGCGTATTTTTTCTTTTTGCTGGTATCCCCGCTTTACATCAAGGCTCAGGTTAGGCCGGTCGAAGGAAGATATAAACACTTGCGGGTCGCGCATGGCGAGTTGGCGCACGATGTCCTGTCGGGTGATTTTGTCGGCAGTAGCGGTCAAAGCCACGATGGGTACTTGCGGAAACTGTTCGCGCAATACTTTCAGTTGGGTATATTCAGGGCGGAAATCGTGTCCCCATTGCGAAATGCAGTGCGCTTCATCAATGGCGAAAAGCGAAATGCGGATATCTTTCAGCAGGTAATTGATTTCTCCCAACAGACGTTCGGGAGATATGTAGAGCAATTTTATCCTTCCTTGCCGGCACTCGAAACGGATGTTGGCATTAGTGGTCTCATCGTTGGTGCTGTTTAGGGCACGTGCGATGATTCCGTTGTTCTGAAGCGCTTCCACCTGGTCTTTCATCAGCGAGATGAGGGGAGAGACTACAATGGCTGTGCCTTCTGTCAGCAATGCCGGAATCTGATAACAGAGTGACTTGCCTCCGCCGGTAGGCATCAGCACCAGGGTGTCTTTTTTCTGGAGGATGCTGGTGATGATTTGCTCTTGCAGCGGACGGAAACTGTCATATCCGAAATAGGATTTGAGTGTTTTAAGCATATTGGTGTTCATATCGGGGTGCAAAGTTAATCGAATTTGAAAGAACGGGCAGGGAAAACAGGGGAATTATTTTTCGGACAAAGTCTTCTGCAGTTTCTTTTTTACAATAAGAATAGGTATCTGATACATTTCCAGTCGGATAAATGGCAGAAGGGGATGCAGGCAAGTTTTTTCACTAAATAAATCAAAAAAATGATATAATCCGGAAATAAGGTGAGAAATATGTTGTAGAATAGAAAAAAACTTGCGTAATTTGTATAATTATAGCTATTCAATAAAAAAACACACTTATTATTTAAAGACAGATGAGGGAAAATAACGAACATGAAGTAGAGCGTCAAGAAGAAGTTTCCGTGAGGAAACCTTACAATATGCGCGAACGCAAGATTAAAGAAGCTGCCTATCGGGATATGATTCGGGCAGAGCTTGCAGATGAATTGTATGATAAGATTTTAAACATTCTGGTCATTCAGAAGAAGTACAAGGACCCGAATTATTCCGCCAAGGATTTGGCAAAAGAATTGAAGACAAACACCCGTTATTTATCGGCGGTCATCAATTCGCGTTTCGGGATGAACTATTCTTGTCTGGTCAACGAATACCGCATCAAGGAAGCATTGTATCTGTTGGTAGACAAGCGTTATGCCGACAAGAATGTAGAAGAAATCAGTGCGATGGTAGGTTTCTCGAACCGCCAGTCTTTCTATGCCGCTTTCTACAAGAATGTAGGTGAAACGCCCAACGGTTACCGGAAACGGAAACGGGGAGCGGTTTAAAAAACTAAAGAACTCACTCATACGAATGGAAGATACATTTCAATATACGGTAGAGCAGTTTGCCGATTTGCAGATTTTACGTTATCGGGTGCCGGGCTTCGAAGCTTTGTCTTTACGCCAGAAGATGCTGGTGTATTATCTTTCGCAGGCAGCATTGGAAGGACGTGACATCCTGTATGACCAAAACGGGAAATACAACTTGCAAATCCGGCGTTTGCTCGAAGCTTTGTATGTGCATTTCAAGGGAAATCGTGATACGGAAGAATTCCGCCTGTTCGAGATATACCTGAAGCGTATCTGGTTTTCGAACGGCATCCACCATCATTATGCCTGCGACAAGTTTGTGCCGGGTTTTTCGTCCGGTTATTTAGCCGACATGATTGCTTCGGTTGACCCGTCGGTATTGCCTCTTGCCGAAGGTGAAGAGGTGAAAGCCATGTGCGACGAGCTATTCCCGGTTATGTTCGATCCCAATGTGATGCCTAAACGGGTGAACCAGGCAGATGGAGAAGACCTGGTGCTGACCTCTGCTGCCAACTACTATGAAGGAGTGACTCAGGCAGAGGCGGAGGCATTTTATGCCGCGCAAAAAGCATCGGGAAGCACGGAGCAGCCTGTAATGTACGGGATGAACAGCCGTCTGGTAAAGAAAGACGGGAAACTCGTCGAGCAGGTATGGAAAGTAGGAGGAATGTACTCGGAAACTATCGAGCGCATTGTCGAGTGGCTGGAAAAGGCGGAAACCGTGGCAGAGACCGAGGCACAGAGCGAAGTCATCCGTTTATTGATTGATTTTTACCGTACAGGCGATTTGCATACTTTCGATGCTTATTCCATTGCCTGGCTGAAAGATACGGAGTCGTATGTAGATTTTGTCAATGGCTTTATCGAGAGTTATGGCGACCCGTTGGGGTTGAAAGCCAGCTGGGAGTCGATTGTCGACTTCAAGAATCTGGAAGCCACACGGCGTACCGAGCTTATCAGTTCCGAAGCGCAATGGTTTGAAGACCATTCGCCCGTTGACCCGCGTTTCAAGAAAGAGGCAGTGAAAGGCGTTTCGGCAAAAGTCATTACTGCAGCCATACTGGCGGGAGACCTCTATCCGTCTACGGCTATTGGCATCAACTTGCCCAATTCGAATTGGATACGTAGCGTACATGGTTCGAAATCGGTTACTATCGGCAATCTGACCGAAGCTTATAACCGGGCTGCCCGGGGCAACGGATTCCGTGAAGAGTTTGTATATAGCGAAGTCGAACGGGCTTTACTGGATAAGTATGCCGATATCACCGACGACTTGCATACCGATTTGCATGAGTGTTTGGGGCATGGTTCAGGCAAATTGCTTCTGGGGGTTGATCCTGATGCCTTGAAAGCCTATGGTTCTACCATCGAAGAAGCCCGTGCCGATTTGTTTGGCTTATACTACTTGGGCGATGCCAAGCTGGTAGAGTTGGGACTGGTGCCCGATGCTGAAGCATACAAGGCAGAATATTATTCGTACATGATGAACGGGCTGATGACCCAGTTGGTGCGGATAGAGCCGGGACGTACGGTGGAAGAAGCCCACATGCGTAACCGTCAGCTGATAGCCCGTTGGGCATTAGAGCAGGGCGAAGCAGACAACGTAGTGAAATGGGCAGTGCGTGAAGGAAAGACTTACGTGCGCATCAACGATTATGTAAAACTGCGTGCGTTGTTCGGGCAGTTGCTTGCCGAAGTGCAGCGCATCAAGAGCGAAGGCGACTATGAGGCGGCACGCTTGTTGGTAGAAACCTATGGCGTACAGGTTGATCCCATCCTACATGCCGAAGTATTACGCCGTTACGAACGTTTGCACTTAGCCCCCTACAAAGGTTTTATCAATCCTGTCTATACGCTTCAGACCGATGCCGAAGGCAAGGTGACCGATGTGTTGGTATCCTACAAGGAAGGTTATGCCGAACAGATGTTGCGCTATAGTCGGGAGTATACGGTTTTTAGGTGACGAGTTGACAAGTTGACAAGGTTTCAGTTGACAAGGTTTTATAATTAGGAGTTAAAGAAGTTAGAGAAGTTATCACTCCGCTTCGCTCCGTTAGAAGTTAAAGCCAATACTTTTGCTGATATATCTAAAACCTAGTTCCTAGTACCTAGTCTCCTAGTCACCTAAGCTGAAACCTTGTCAACTTGTCAACTGATACCTTGTCAACTTATAAAATACAGAATATGGACATACACGAAACAATAAAAGAAATCAAGTCGAAGTTCCGTTTGTTTATGAACGGTCCTGTATCGCAGAGCATGCGCGAGAAAGGAATGGATTACAAAGTGAATTTTGGTATCGAATATCCGCGTATCAAGGAAATAGCGGCAGGATATGTACCCAATCACGACTTGGCGCAGGCTTTATGGAAAGAAAACATCCGCGAGTGTAAGATTATGGCAGGGCTGCTTCAGCCGGTCGATACGTTTTATCCCGAGATTGCAGATATCTGGATAGAGGATATGCGTTATCCCGAGCTGGCGGAATATACCGTCATGAACCTGTTCCAGCGTTTGCCTTACGCATCCGAAGCGGCATTCCGTTGGATGGCGGACGAACGTGAATATTTCCAGTTATGCGGTTTCCTGCTGATGGCACGCCTGCTTTCGAAAGGACTGACGCTGAGTGAACGTGCCGAAGCGGAATTTCTCGACCAGGCGTTTGCTTCCATAGAGAGCGAATACCCGGCGGTGCAACGTGCGGCAGTCTTGGCTTTGCGTAAGTTTGCCGGACAGTCGGGCGTGCATGTCCAGCATCTTCGCAAGCAACTGACACCGTACCTGAAGTCGGACAAGGCAGAAAAGCGGGCGTTGGCGGAAAGCATTCTCGAATATTGATGCCTCCTCGGGTGCTCTGCCTTAGATTGTAGAAATTTTTCTTTATATCTTTTCTAAATTACATAAAAAAGATTACCTTTGACGCAAGAAAGACTGAGCGGATGGAAGAGAACATAAAAGAAAAGGTAAAACAGATTCTGACAGACTATTTGCAGAAGAACGGACATCGCAAGACGCCCGAACGTTATGCTATACTCGATACGATTTATACCATCAAGGGGCATTTCGATATTGAGATGCTCTATTCTTATATGGCTGAAAAAGAAAAGTTCCGCGTCAGCCGTGCTACGCTGTACAATACGATTATCCTGTTGATTGATGCGGGGCTGGTCATCAAGCACCAGTTCGGCAACACGTCGCAGTATGAGCGTTCGTACAACAACGAAACCCATCATCACATGATTTGCACCTCGTGCGGCAAAGTCTCCGAGTTCGAAGATTTAGCCTTGAAGCAAGCTATCGTGGATACCAAGCTGAAAGGTTTCCATGCTTCGCACTACTCCTTATATATATATGGGTTGTGCAACAAGTGTATGATGGCGAAGCGCCGAAAAACTAACAAACTTACAAACTCACAAACTTAAAAACTAAAGAACTTAAAACTGAAATATATGAAAGTAGATGTATTGTTAGGTTTGCAATGGGGAGACGAAGGTAAGGGAAAGGTCGTAGACGTATTGACCCCGAGATATGATGTTGTTGCTCGTTTCCAAGGAGGACCTAATGCCGGTCATACACTGGAATTTGAAGGTCAGAAATATGTACTCCGTTCTATTCCTTCGGGAATATTTCAGGGAGATAAAGTCAATATTATCGGTAATGGCGTGGTGCTCGACCCTGCCTTGTTCAAGGCAGAAGCCGAAGCCCTTGAAGCAAGCGGACATCCGTTGAAGGAACGTTTGCATATCTCGAAGAAGGCACACCTTATTTTGCCTACCCATCGTGTATTGGATGCGGCATACGAGGCTGCTAAAGGTGCGTCGAAAGTAGGTACTACCGGAAAAGGCATCGGTCCTACTTATACCGACAAGGTAAGCCGTAACGGTGTGCGTGTGGGTGATATCCTGCACGGATTCGATGAGAAATATGCTGCCGCCAAGGCTCGTCATGAGAAAATTCTGAAGAGCATGGGTTATACCTATGACATTACCGAAGCCGAAAAGCAATGGATGGAAGGCATCGAATACCTGCGTCAGTTCCATCTGGTAGACAGCGAGCACGAAATCAACCGCCTGCTGAATGAAGGCAAGAGTGTATTGTGCGAAGGAGCGCAAGGTACGATGCTCGACGTTGACTTCGGTTCTTATCCTTTTGTCACTTCGTCTAACACCATTTGTGCCGGAGCTTGTACGGGTCTGGGCTTAGGTCCTAACCGCATCGGTGAAGTCTATGGCATTATGAAAGCTTATTGCACCCGTGTAGGTGCCGGGCCGTTCCCTACCGAACTTTTCGATGAAACCGGAAAGACGATTCGTGACCTGGGTCATGAGTATGGAGCCGTAACCGGACGCGAACGCCGTTGCGGATGGATTGACTTGGTGGCTTTGCGTTATGCCATTATGGTGAACGGTGTTACCCAGCTCATCCTGATGAAGAGCGATGTGCTCGACGGGTTCCCCACGGTAAAGGCCTGTGTAGCATACAAAGTGAACGGCGAGGAAACTTGCGATTTCCCTTTCGATATCACCGAAGGTGTGGAACCGATTTATGTGGAAATGCCGGGCTGGCAAACCGATATGACTAAGATGACCAGCGAAGACGAATTCCCCGAAGAGTTTAATGCTTACATTTCCTTCCTCGAAGAGCAATTGGGAACGCCTATCAAGATTGTATCGGTAGGTCCCGACCGTGCACAGACCATTGAGCGTTATACTGAATGATGGGTTTTAGGTGACGAGTTGACAAGGTATCAGTTGACGAGTTGACAAGGTTTTTCTTTTAGGTAACTAGGAACGAGATACTAGGTGACTAGGTCTTAGATAGTTCAGCAACACTATTGGCTTAACTCCTTTAACTTCTTAACTACTTAACTCCTAAAAAGAAAAGCTATTGGCTTTAACTTCTAACGGAGCGAAGCGGAGTGATAACTTCTCTAACTTCTTTGACTCCTATTATAAAAGCCTTGTCAACTTGTCAACTGATACCTTGTCAACTGAAACCTAGTTCCCCTGATAAAAATGGATATATGATTTCTATAGAAGGTTTGAAAGTGGAGTTTGGCGTGACTCCTTTGTTCGAAGACGTCTCGTTTGTTATCAATAAGAAAGACCGTATTGCCCTGGTGGGGAAGAACGGAGCGGGCAAGTCTACTCTTCTCAAAATACTTGCCGGACTGCAACGGCCTACCGAAGGAGTGGTGGCTGTGCAGCGTGGCGTTACCATTGGCTACTTGCCTCAGGTGATGGTGTTGAGCGATACACGCACGGTGAGGGCAGAGGCCGAGATGGCTTTCGAGCATATCTTCGAGATGAAGAAACGCCTGGAGCAGATGAATCAAGAGCTGGCAGAACGTACCGATTACGATTCGGAAAGCTATCATGCCCTTATCGACCGCTTTACGCACGAGAACGAACGGTTCCAGATGATGGGAGGCAACAATTATCAGGCAGAACTGGAGCGCACCCTTGTCGGATTGGGATTCGACCGCTCCGACTTCGACCGTCCTACCAGTGAATTCAGCGGAGGCTGGCGGATGCGTATCGAGCTTGCCAAGCTTCTGTTGCGTCATCCCGATGTGCTCTTGCTCGACGAGCCTACCAACCACCTTGATATTGAGAGTATCCAATGGTTGGAAGGTTTCCTGAAGATGGAGCCGGGAGCAGTCGTGCTGGTCAGTCACGACCGTGCTTTCATCAACAATGTCACCAATCGCACCATTGAAATATCTTGCGGACATATTTATGATTACAAGGTGGCTTACGACCAGTTCGTAGTCCTCCGCAAGGAACGTCGCGAACAGCAACTCCGTGCTTACGAGAACCAGCAGAAGGAAATCAAGGACACGGAAGATTTTATCGAGCGTTTCCGCTACAAGGCGACCAAGGCGGTACAGGTGCAGAGCCGCATCAAGCAGCTTGAGAAGATAGTTCCCATCGAGGTGGACGAAGAAGACACAGCCACCTTACATCTGAAGTTTCCTCCTGCCATCCGTTCGGGCAATTATCCGGTGATTTGCGAGAACTTGAAGAAGGCATACGGCGACCATGTGGTGTTTCACGATGTAAACCTCACCATCCACCGGGGCGAGAAAGTGGCGTTCGTAGGAAAGAACGGCGAAGGCAAGTCCACCTTGGTCAAGTGCATCATGGACGAGATACCTTACGAAGGGAAGCTTACCATTGGCCATAACGTGCAGATAGGCTATTTTGCCCAAAACCAGGCACAGTTGCTCGACGAGAACCTGACTGTATTCGACACCATCGACCGCGTGGCAAAAGGCGATATCCGTCTGAAAATACGCGACATCCTGGGTGCGTTTATGTTCGGCGGCGAGGCTTCCGACAAGAAGGTGAAAGTGCTTTCGGGAGGCGAACGGAGCCGCTTGGCAATGATTCGTCTGTTGCTGGAACCTGTCAATCTGCTTATCCTTGATGAACCGACCAATCACTTGGACATGCGTTCGAAGGATGTGCTGAAAGATGCTATCCGTGACTTCGACGGAACCGTGATTGTGGTTTCGCACGACCGTGAGTTCCTCGATGGGCTGGTGACCAAAGTCTATGAGTTCGGTGGCGGATTGGTGCGCGAGCATATCGGCGGTATCTACGATTTCTTGCAGAAGAAAAAGATGGAAAGCCTGAACGAGCTTCAGCTTTCGGCTTCGCCTTCCGGGGCAGGAAAGAAGAAAGAAGAAAAAGAAGCTCCCAGCGAGGGAAAACTCTCTTACGAAGCCCAGCGCGAACAGGCACGCAAGGTGCGGAAGTTGGAAAAGCGGGTTGCCGAGCTGGAAGCGTCTATTGGTGAACTGGAACAGCAGGTAGCTGCTCTCGAAGCCCGTATGGCAACTCCTGAAGGCGCGTCTGATATGTCACTCTACCAGGAACATCAGAAACTGAAAGAGCAGATAGCCGAGGCAGAGACCGAATGGGAAAACACCTCAATCGAACTGGAAGAAACGAAAAAGAATTAAGAATGAAGAATTAAGAATGAAGAATTAGAATCTGCGTTTTTAAAACTGAACATCTTCATTCTTCGTTCTTCATTCTTCATTTTTTATGGAAAACCAAGTTTAAAAACAAATAGCAAAATGAAAACAAAACATTATGTAGCTGTAGCTGCTTTTGCTGCTTTGGCGATGGCAAGCTGCACAGGACAGAAAAATGCCACGAACACTTCGGGCATTGATTTGGCGAATATGGATACTACCGTAGCCGCCGGAACCGATTTCTTCCGCTATGCGTGCGGAGGATGGAATGACGCACATCCCTTGACTGCCGAATATTCGCGTTACGGCACATTCGACCAGTTGGCGGAGAACAACCAGAAACAGTTGCGCGGACTGATAGAGGAACTGGCTGCCGCACAGAACGAGCCGGGAACCGCAGCACAGAAAATCGGCGACCTCTATAGCCTGGCGATGGATAGCGTTACCCGTAACCAGCAGGGATACGAACCCGTAAAACCGATGTTGGAACAGATTACAGCGCTTACCGACAAGAGTCAGATTATCCCGATGGTAGCCGAAATGCGCCGCACGGCCGGTGTAGGCACTTATTTCAGCTATTATGTGTATGCCGACCCGAAGAACAGTGTGCTGAACATCTTCCAGATGGGTCAGGGCGGCTTCAACCTGGGCGAGAAAGAATATTACCTTGACAACGACAGCATTACCCAGAATATCCGTGAGCAGTATAAGAAATACATCGCCAAGCTCTTTACGCTGGCTGGTTTCCCGGAAGCGGATGCCAATCAGAAGGTGGCAGACGTGATGGAAATCGAAACGGCGATTGCTAAGGTATCGAAGAGCGCTACTGAGTTGCGCGACCCTGAAGCTAACTATCATAAAATGACATTTGCCGACCTCAAGAAACAGATTCCGGGCATCGACTGGGACGCTTTCTTTAAGGCTTTAGGCATTGCGGCTCCTGCCGAACTGAACGTAGAACAGGTAGAACCGATTCAGAAAGTGGCAGAGCTTATCAATACCTTGCCGCTCTCCAAGCACGTTGCTTACCTGCAATACAACTTGCTCGATGCAGCCGCTACTGCTTTGAGCGACGACTTTGTAGCTGCCAATTTTGATTTTTATGGCAAAGTGATGTCCGGTCGTCAGGTCAATCAGCCGCGCTGGAAACGTGCTGTCAATAGCGTAAACGGCTTGTTGGGCGAACTGGTAGGCGAGATGTATGTAGAGAAATACTTCCCCGCTGCTGCCAAGGAACGTATGGTCAACCTTGTAAAGAACTTGCAGGTAGCGCTGGGCGAACGTATCGATGCACAAGAGTGGATGAGTGACAGCACCAAGGTGCGTGCTCACGAAAAACTGGATGCATTCCATGTAAAGGTGGGTTATCCCGACAAATGGAAAGACTATTCGGCGCTCGATATCCAAAAAGACTCTTACTGGGCTAACGTATGCCGTGCCGCCGCATGGGGATTCAACGACATGATTAGCCGCTTGGGCAAACCGGTAGACCGTGACGAATGGCTGATGACTCCGCAGACAGTCAATGCTTATTACAATCCTTCTACCAATGAAATCTGTTTCCCGGCAGCTATTCTCCAGCCGCCTTTCTTCGATATGAATGCAGACGACGCTGCCAATTACGGTGCCATCGGTGTAGTAATCGGTCACGAGATGACTCACGGATTCGACGACCAGGGACGTCAGTTCGACAAAGACGGTAACCTGAAAGATTGGTGGGCAGAAGGTGATGCCGACCGTTTCAAAGAACGTGCGCAGGTAATGGTTGATTTCTTCAATGGCATCGAAGTGCTTCCGGGCTTGTATGGTAACGGTCAGCTTACGTTGGGCGAGAACCTTGCCGACCACGGAGGACTGAATGTGGCTTATCTCGCTTTCCAGAACGCTACGAAAGATGCTCCGCTGGAAGTGAAAGAAGGCTTTACTCCCGAACAGCGTTTCTTCATTGCCTACGCTACCCTGTGGGCAGGAAACATCCGCGACGAGCAAATCCGTGTGTATACCAAGAGCGATCCGCACTCATTGGGCAAATGGCGTGTAAACGGTGCTTTGCCTCACATCCAGGCTTGGTACGACGCTTTCCACATCACCCCGAGCGACTCGCTTTACGTAGCTCCCGAAAAGCGTGTAAACATTTGGTAAGGTGTTTTTAGTTGACAAGGTATCAGTTGACAAGTTGACAAGGCTTTTAGGAGACAAGGTATCAGTTGACAAGTTGACTTCGATAAAATAAAGAAAGCGCCGAAACATAGAGGTTTTATTTTTCCTCCGTGTTTCGGCGCTTCTTTTTTGTATAAGGTAATTGGATTAGAATCCTGCCAGTTCCAATACTTTATCAACGGCTGTACTCAGTCCGTCGGGGTTCTTTCCGCCTGCTGTAGCGAAGTGAGGCTGGCCGCCTCCGCCACCTTGAATCAGTTTGGCAGCTTCGCGAACCAATTGTCCGGCGTTCAGTCCGGATTTTACCTGGTCATCGCTCATCATGACGGTAAGTGTCGGTTTGCCTCCAAAATCACTTCCGATGACAACGAACAGGTTTTCGGGGAATTGTCCTTTCAATTGGAAAGCAATGTTCTTAACGGCTTCGGGACGCATCGGAAGCAAAGCCTTGATGACTTTTACACCGTGGATTTCCTTTGCATTCTCGATGAGGCGTGCTTTGGCATTGGCTTCTCTTTCTTTCATGAACTCTTCCATCTGCTTTTTCAAGCCGGCATTTTCGTCCACGTAGCGGGCAATGGCAGCTTTCAGGTCGGGAGCGTTATTGAAGAGAACTTTCAAGTCGTTAAGTGTATCTTGCACAGTGTCGAACATCTCTTCTACCTTGGCACCGGTAATGGCTTCGATACGGCGTACGCCGGCAGCTACCGAGCTTTCGGAAAGAATCTTCACCATACCGATTTTACCTGTAGCGGAAACATGGGTACCGCCACAGAACTCGATGGATGAACCGAACTGTACGACACGCACTTCGTCGCCGTATTTCTCTCCGAAGAGTGCGATGGCTCCCAGTTCTTTGGCTTTTTCGATAGGGAGGTTGCGGTATTCGGTCAGAGGTATATCAGCACGTATTTTGGCATTCACCAAGTGTTCCACTTCACGCAACTGTTCGGGAGTCACTTTCTGGAAGTGAGAGAAGTCGAAACGCAGTGATTCGGGTGTAACAAGCGAACCTTTTTGTTCTACATGGGTGCCCAGCACCTGGCGCAAAGCTTCGTCGAGCAAGTGGGTGCACGAGTGGTTGGCAGCACAAGCGGCGCGCTTGTCGGTATCTACACATGCCATCATCGGAGCATCCAGATGTTCGGGAAGCTGCTTGGCAATGTGAATCGGCAGGTTGTTTTCTTTCTTGGTGTCAATGATATCGATGGTTTCGAATTCGCTGACCAATACGCCGGTGTCACCTACTTGTCCGCCGCTTTCGGCATAGAACGGCGTTTCGCTCAATACAATCTGATAAAGCGTCTGGTTCTTCTGCTTAATCTGGCGGTAGCGCAGGATGCGGGTTTCATATTCGGTATAGTCGTAACCTACAAAATGGGTTTCGCCTTCTTCCAGTACTACCCAGTCGCCTGTTTCAACGGCAGCGGCGTTGCGTGCACGTTGTTTCTGCTTCTGCATTTCTACGTTGAATTCTTCTTCGTTCACCGTCATGCCGTTTTCACGGAGGATAAGTTCGGTCAGGTCGAGCGGGAATCCGAAGGTGTCGTAAAGTGTGAAGGCATCTACGCCGCTGATTTCTGTCTTGCCGGCAGCCTTGGCGTCGCCCATCACTTTATCCAGCAGGCGGATACCTGTTTCCAGTGTGCGGAGGAAAGCTTCCTCTTCTTCCTTGATGACTTTCTCGATAAGAGTCTGCTGGGCTTTAAGCTCGGGATATGCCTGTCCCATGTTTTCTATCAGCACAGGGACGAGTTTGAATATGAACGGTTGCTTCTGTCCCAGGAACGTATAGGCATAACGCACGGCACGGCGCAGGATGCGGCGGATGACATAGCCTGCTTTGGCGTTGGAAGGAAGCTGTCCGTCGGTGATGGAAAAAGCGATGGTGCGGATGTGGTCTGCTACGACACGCATGGCCACATCGGTTTTGGGATCAGCTCCGTAGGTTACTCCGGCAAGGTCGCCGATTACCTTGATGATGGGTTGGAACACATCGGTGTCATAGTTTGACTTCTTGCCTTGCAATGCCATACAGAGGCGTTCGAATCCCATACCCGTATCAATCACCTTGGCAGGCAGCGGTTCGAGCGAGCCGTCCGCCTTGCGGTTGTATTGCATGAACACGAGGTTCCAGATTTCGATTACTTGCGGATTGTCTTTGTTTACCAGTTCGCGGCCTGGCACTTTGGCTTTTTCTTCTTCCGAGCGCAGGTCGATGTGGATTTCAGAGCAAGGTCCGCAAGGTCCCGTATCGCCCATTTCCCAGAAGTTGTCGTGCTTGTTGCCGTTGATGATGTGGTCTTTCGGAAGAAATTGTTCCCAGTATCCGGCAGCTTCGTTATCGCGTTCGAGCCCTTCTTCGGGACTTCCTTCGAAGACGGTAGCATAAAGGATGGAGGGGTCAATTTTTAATACATCTACCAGGAACTCCCATGCCCAGCTGATGGCTTCTTTCTTGAAGTAATCGCCGAACGACCAGTTGCCGAGCATTTCGAACATGGTGTGATGGTAAGTATCGTGACCTACTTCTTCGAGGTCGTTATGTTTTCCGCTCACGCGCAAGCATTTCTGTGAGTCGGTTACACGTTTGTATTTTGCCGGGTGGTTTCCCAGGATAATGTCTTTAAACTGGTTCATGCCGGCGTTGGTGAACATCAGCGTGGGGTCATCTTTAATGACCATTGGTGCCGAGGGCACAATCTGATGCCCTTTCGACTCAAAAAACTTTACGAATGAGTCGCGGATTTCATTTGCTGTCAACATATCGGTCTTATTATCTTGTCGTTAATATTCTCAAAATCGATTTGCAAAGATAATTGGTTTTATTATTTTTGTCGCTACGTTTGGGGCAAAACTTGAGTGTTTGCCTATTAAATTTCTTCAAAAACAACGATTGGGATGCGTAAAGTCTATTATATCTATAATCCGAAAACGCGTACGTACGACCGTATTTACCCTACCATGCGCCAGCGTATGATGAGTTACCTGCGCAATTTGTTTGTCGGGATGGGGTTGGGAGCAGGATGCTTCATCTTGTTGCTGCTCGTATTCGGTTCTCCTCAGGAAAAAGATTTGCGGGTGGAAAACTCACGCCTGACGGCACAATACCACATTCTCTCTACACGGCTGGACGAGGCATTGGGGGTAATGCAGCAGCTTCAGCAAAGGGACGACAACTTGTATCGGGTGATTATGCAGGCAGACCCAGTGCCGGAGGCGATACGGAATGCCAATTACGGAAAGACGAACCGGTATGAGGAGCTGATGGAACTGGCGAACGCCAAGCTGGTGGTGAACACCACGCAGAAGATGGATGTGCTGGCAAGACAGGTGTATATCCAGTCGAAGTCATTCGACGAGGTGCTCGACTTATGCAAGCGTCACGACGAGATGCTGATGTGTGTGCCTGCCATCCAGCCAGTGTCGAACAAAGACCTGAAGCAGACTGCTTCGGGATTCGGTACGCGTATCGACCCGATATACAAGACGGTGAAATTTCATGCCGGAATGGACTTCTCGGCGAATGTAGGTACGCCGGTCTATGCCACGGGAAACGGCACGGTGAAGACTGCCGGCTGGGAAGGGTTGTATGGCAAATGCATTACCATCGACCACGGATTCGGGTACGTGACGCGGTATGCCCATTTAAATCAGATTGATGTCAGGGTGGGGCAGAAGGTGGTACGCGGAGAAACTATCGGCAAGGTCGGTACTACGGGAAAGAGTACAGGACCTCACCTGCATTACGAAGTGCACTTGAAAGGGCAGATTATGAATCCGGTGAATTATTATTTTATGGACCTGGATGCGGATGATTATGACAAGATGATTCAGATAGCCGCCAATCACGGTAAGGTATTCGACTGATAAAGCTGTAATAAAGGGAGGAGACACGAATGGCATTGAAGCAAAACAAGCAACTGAAACTGTATTATTCCATCCGCGAAGTGGCGGAGATGTTCGGTGTAAACGAATCATTAATCCGTTATTGGGAAAAAGAATTCGCGGAGATTGCTCCTAAACGGGCAGGTGGAAATATCCGTCAATACACCAAAGAGGATATCGAGAGCATCCGGCAAATCTATTACCTGGTAAAGGAAAAAGGCATGACCCTGGCAGGAGCCAAGCAACTGATGAAGCAGAATAAGGAAGGTGTGCGTAATACGACCGAACTGGTGAACCGCCTGAAGCAAATCCGGGAAGAACTGGTAAGCATACGTCGGGAACTGGATTATCTGAATTAAGTTGACTAGGTATCAGTTAACGAGTTGACAAGGTCTTTTAGTTAGGAGTTAAAGAAGTTAGAGGAGTTATCACTCCGCTTCGCTCCGTTAGGAGTTAAAGCCAATATTTCGTTGATGTATTCAATTAAGAACAAACACAGAGACACGGAGTTGATTCTTCATTCTTAATTCATTCTTCATTTAATCAGTCCTCGTTCAGTTCTTACAAGCAAGGACTGCAGTCCTTACTAGGGGAGGACTGCAATCCTTGCCTGCTACAACTCCAATCCGAATTAGGCAGGTCAACCGGAGCAACTGGGTGCATACGATAAAGCAGCTATTTGACTTTGCCGATGCAGTTATCTTCATCGTGTATTCAGAACCTAGTCCCCTAGACCTAGTCAACGAGTTCCCTAAAATAAAAGCCTTGTCAACTTGTCAACTGATACCTTGTCAACTATCTGGTGAAAAAACAATCAGCTAAAAATAATTCTCTGTGGCTCTGTGTCTCTGTGCTCAATAAAATTTATTCCGCTTGGTCTTCGAAGTCATCGATGCGGGTTATTTTCTTGATGTTTTCTATCTTTTTCAGGTTATTGCAAATCGTGTTCACATCGTTCACATCGTGTACATAGAGCTGGATGCGGGCTTCGAAAATGCCGTCTTCCGACTCAATATAGAGTTTGTGGATGTTTACGTTGAGCTGCTGGGAGATGATTTCGGTAACTTTGTTCAGCACACCGATTTCGTCTATACCTTTTATATATACGTTGACAGGGAAGACCAACGCTTTGCCTGTCTGCCATTGTACAGCTATCAGCCGGTTTCCGAAACTGGTTTTCAGTTGGGTGGCAATGGGGCACTGGCGTTTGTGTATGACGATGCGGTTGTTGTCATCAATGTATCCCAGCACATCATCGCCCGGAATAGGCTTGCAACAATCTGCCAGGATATAGTTCTTCTGGATGGCATCGGGCGTGAGCTTGACGACCGATTTCTTGTCGATATTGAGCGGTTGCTTGTCCGGTTCCTTCTTTTCGGCAGATTGTTTTTGTTTGTTTCCCCCGAAAGCAAAGCTGATGTATTTCTTCCAATTGGTGGCGTTGGGCTTTTCTTTCAACTCGTTCTTATCGGTCTCGCCCAGTGTAAAGACGCCTTGCCCTACAGCGAGTGCTAGTTCTTCGTAAGTCTTTACCTGATGCTTGTCGCATAGTTTACGGATGTTTTCATCATTAGCCTCCATGCCTTCGTTTTGGAAGAAAAGCGCAATCATATCCTCGCCTTTTTGTTGCTGTTCACGCCGTTCCCGTTTCAGGATGGCCTGTATCTTGGCTTTTGCTTTGGCAGTGGTGGCAAAGTTTATCCACGATGGTTGTACTTTCTGCGACTTGGAAGTCAGGATTTCCACTTGGTCACCGCTTTGGAGTTTGTGGCTTAGGGGCACCAGCTTATGGTTCACTTTCGCTCCGATGCAATGGCTGCCCAGGAACGTATGGATAGAGAATGCGAAGTCGAGCGCGGTACAGTTTTGCGGCATTGTCTTGATTTCGCCTTTCGGTGTGAATACAAAGATTTCCGATGCAAAGAGGTTCAGCTTGATGGTGTCGAGGAAGTCCAAGGCATCGGGTTGCGGGTCGTCAAGGATTTCTTTGATAGTCTTCAGCCATTTGCTCAGTTCACCTTCGTCTTCACTGCCTCCGCCTTCCTTGTATTTCCAGTGTGCAGCAAATCCCTGTTCGGCTACATCGTTCATGCGTTCGCTACGTATCTGCACTTCAATCCATTGTCCTTTGTTGCTCATCAGGGTGACATGGAGTGCCTGGTAACCGTTGGCTTTCGGATGGCTCACCCAATCGCGCAAGCGGTCGGGATGAGGTTTATAGATACGTGAGATGGCTACATAGATGTCGAAACAGTCGTTCAGTTCTTCTTCCTGATTACGTGGAGTAAAGATGATGCGCACGGCAAGGATGTCGTAGATTTCCTCGAACGTGATGTGTTTGGCTTGCATCTTGTTCCAAATGGAGTAGGGCGATTTTACGCGCGCAATGATGCGGTAAGGAATCCCCATCTTGTCGAGCTGCTCGCGGATAGGAGCGGTAAACTCGGCGAATACACTATCGCGTTCAGCCTGTGTGGCTTGCAGCTTGCGTTGGATTTCCTCGTACGTTTCAGGATGTTCGTACTTGAAACTCAAGTCTTCCAGTTCGGTCTTGATGCGGTTTAGTCCCAATCGGTTTGCCAAGGGAGCATAGATATAAAGCGTTTCGCCTGCAATCTTGTACTGTTTGCTGGGGAGCATCGAGCCGAGGGTGCGCATGTTGTGCAGGCGGTCGGATATCTTGATGAGGATAACGCGGATATCATCGTTCATCGTCAGCAGCAACTTCTTGAAGTTTTCTGCCTGTGCCGACGCGCGGTCGCCGAAGATTCCCCCGGATATCTTGGTCAGTCCGTCTACGATTTGTGCGATTTTAGGACCGAACAGGTTCTCGATGTCTTCTACAGTGTAGTCGGTATCCTCGACCACATCGTGCAGCAAGGCAGCACAGATAGAAGTCGACCCCAAGCCGATTTCCACACACGCAATGCGTGCCACGGCTATAGGGTGAAGGATATACGGTTCGCCCGACCGACGTCTTACTCCCTTGTGCGCTTGCCGGGCGAAATTGAAAGCTTTGGTGATGATTTCTACTTTTTTACGGTGTCTGCTTTCTAAATATCGGTCCAACAATTCTTGAAAAGCGTCGTCAATCAGCTTTTCGTCGGCTTGCTCTTGGGGTAATTTTTCGTCAGTCATTGCTTTTCCATTTTTTTATCAGATTTTGCAAAATTAGGAAAAATCACCAATTAAGCAAGAAGAATGGGATTTTTTTCTTACAATCATCGGATACGGATGGATTTCCCGGCACGGATATTGCTTCCGCGGATACCGTTCAACCTCCGTAGCTGTGCTACACTGACTCCGTATTTCTGTGCGATGCTTCCCAATGTTTCCCCGTTCCGGATGCGGTGGTATACGGCTTTAGGAGCAGGGATGTCTACCGTATTGCGCCGGGTGAGGTAAGTATCCGATTTGTAATTGTAAATGCTGTCCTCCAGGTCGATGAAGTTACTCATCATTTTGCTGGGCAGGCGCAGGGCGTATGGTTGTTCGTTGCCCGGCACCACATCCTTCTTAAATTCCGGATTCAAGGCACGCAGTTCGTCGATGTTGATGTCGCATACGGCTGCTACCTGTTGCAGGTGGAGCGGACGGGAAATATGGATGGTGTCTGTCCCTTCGGGCATTTTCATTTCCATCGGGCTGATGTTGTGCTCGCAATAATAGGTCATGATGTAATTGGCAGCGATGAATGCCGGCACGTATCCGCGTGTTTCCTTTGGCAGGTAATGATATAGCTTCCAGAAATCTTTTTCTCCGTCGGCACGGCGGATAGCTTTATTGATGGTTCCGGGACCGCAATTGTAAGCGGCAATCACCAGGTTCCAGTCGTGGTAGATGTCATACAGGTCTTTCAGGTAACGGGCTGCGGCACGGGTCGACTTGATAGGGTCACGCCGTTCATCTACCAGGCTGGTTACTTTCAGTCCGTAGATTTTTCCGGTATTCAGCATAAACTGCCATAAGCCCGATGCTCCCTGGCTTGAGGTAGCCATTGGATTCATTGCCGATTCGATAACGGGCAGGTATTTCAGTTCCAGCGGAAGATTGTAAAGGTCGAGCGCTTCTTCGATGATGGGCATGTAGAAGTTGTTGGCGCTCAACATGAATGCCACTTTCTGACGCAAGCGAGTCGCATACATGTCGATAAATTTACGCACCACTTCATTATACGGCATCTCGATGAGGGCGGGGATACGTTGCAGGCGGTCTATATAAATGGAGTCGCTCACTTCCGGATTTCCGGCATCCACCTCGCAGTTCTCGCCTATCTGGATGTAGTTCTTCGAAATCCAGTCGAGGTACAGGCTGTCGGTTTCCGAAATCATGCCGGCAGGCAAGCCGATGACTTCTTCTTCGCCCGACTCCGAGCGGATGGTGATGCTCTCTTCCGTCTGCTGTGCGTAGAGTCCCGAAGTCCCTAACATACTTAATATACAAATAACCAGTTTTTTCATATCTTAAAATTTAATGTTGCATTGCACACCGATGCCCTGTGGCAGTCCGCAGCGCGCGTCGTTGAATAAGGCAGGCTGCCATGACATGCTCAAGTCATTGGAAATGTCGAAGTTGGACAATTCGGCATCTACATACGCGTCAATCACCGAAAGCAGGTATACGCCGATGAAGACGAAGATGCTCAGGTCGCGCTGGCGGCGGTAGATGTCTTTCCGTCGTTTGAACAGGTCTTGGAAATAGCTCAGCCGGTTGAACACGTCTTGTTGCGTGTAGCCCAAGGGCAGGAAATCCATATAACTGTCGTTGGCAGGATTGTCGCTCATGATGTCCTGGTATGCCTGCGAGTAATCCTTATACATCTGTCCGTTCCACGTCAGGGCATAGATACATCCCACAAATCCACCGTAGATGATGGGCAGTTTCCAATATTTATGGTTGTATATCTGTCCTGCTCCCGGGATAGCCAGCGAGAGCCAGATGGCACTGTTGGCATTGGGAATCCACTTCTTTCTTTCCTTAAGTTCCATTTCCGGCATCTGTTGCTGGATAGAGTCGTTCTTCCGGGCAAGCAGGGCGGTGTCTACCGGTGCTTCCAGTTCGGCTATGCGTCGTTTCTCCCATGCCAGCGTGTCGAGCAAAGCCAGGCTGTCTGCCCGGTTTTGTGCCCGTATGGAGTCGGCGTTCAATATGCCTTCACGGTGCTTGAGGGCACGTTGGGCGCAGGCATTCGTACTTTCTCCCCAAAAGAAGCAAAACAAAACGACGAAAGTAATCAGGTATGTCAATGGTTGCTTTTCCAAAATCAGTCTGCTTTTATTCTTTAGGTTGTAACGAATCCAATATCTCCATAATCCGTTCCAAGTCGGCTTCGCTATTGAAGGGGATGCTGATTTTCCCTTTGCCCTTGTTGCTGCACGAAAGTTGCACCTTGGTTCCGAAGAAGGAACAAAGGTGGTTTTGCAAGAGGGTGTATTCTTCGGATAGCTTGGCTCCTTTGGGGGTTATCTTTTTTCCGCCCGACTCTACGCTTTCGCCTACGGAGAGTGCCTTGACGATTTCTTCCACTTTCCGTACCGAATAGCCTTGCGAGACAATCTCGTTGAAGATGCGTATCTGGGTCTTGGGGTCGTCCAGTGCCAGCAGGGCACGGGCATGTCCCATGTCGATTTCCTTGTTCTTCAGCGCTACCTGTATCTGTGCCGGAAGCTTAAGCAGGCGCAGGTAGTTAGCAATGGTAGCGCGTTTCTTTCCTACCCGGTCGCTCAGCCTTTCCTGCGTCAGTCCGTATTGCTCGATAAGGTGCTGGTAGGCAAGCGCGATTTCCAGTGAGTTGAGGTCTTCGCGCTGGATGTTCTCTATCAGTGCCATTTCCATCACGTTCTCGTCGTCTGCCGTACGGATGTAGGCAGGGATGGTTTTCAGTCCGGCTTGTATGGCAGCCCTGTAGCGTCGTTCTCCCGCGATAATCTGGTAGGAGTCCTCGTTCAGCTGGCGCAGGGTGATGGGCTGGATGATGCCTATTTCCGCTATCGAGTCGGCAAGCTCCTGCAAGGCTATCGGGTCGAACTCGCGCCGCGGCTGGTTCGGATTGACCGATATCTTGCTCAGCTCTATTTCGTTGATAGACGAAGAGCCCGACGTATGTATTTCCTCATTGGTGGAAATCAGCGCGTCGAGTCCTCTGCCTAATGCATATTTTTTCTGTACCGCCATGTCTTATTGCTAATTAGGGGTCGTTATTGGTTTTCAGTTCTTGTTGATTATCTCGTTGGCAAGTGCCAGATAATTCTTGGCTCCCGTCGAATCGGCGTCATACAAGATGGCGGGGATTCCGTGGCTGGGAGCTTCGCTCAGTTTCACGTTCCGTTGGATGATGGTCTTGAATACCAGTTCCTGGAAGTGGCGCTTCACTTCATCGTAAATTTGGTTTGCCAGGCGCAGACGTGAGTCGAACATAGTCAGCAGGAAACCTTCTATTTCGAGCGACGGGTTCAGCTTGGTCTTGATAATCCGTATGGTGTTCAGCAATTTGCTGATGCCTTCCAGTGCGAAATATTCGCATTGTACCGGGATGATGACCGAATCGGCAGCTGTCAGCGCGTTGATGGTAATCAGTCCCAGTGAGGGAGAGCAGTCTATCAGGATGTAGTCGTACTCGCTTGCCATCGGGGTCAGCGCTTTTTTCATAATCTTCTCACGGTTGTCCAGGTTCAGCATTTCGATTTCCGCTCCTACCAGGTCGATGTGTGAAGGGACGATGTCCAGTCCGTCAATATCGGTCGTGTAAATGGCTTCGCGTATATCGTTTTGGTTAATCAGACATTCGTAGATGGAGCAATCGATTTCTTTCAGGTCGACTCCCAGTCCCGAAGAGGCATTAGCCTGAGGGTCAGCGTCTATTACCAAAACTTTCTTTTCGAGCGTAGCCAATGATGCAGCCAGATTTATGGTGGTTGTAGTTTTGCCTACTCCGCCTTTTTGGTTGGCTAAAGCAATTATTTTTCCCATATCAATCAGTTTATCTGATTGCGAAGTAACAAATAATTAGCGAAATAGTGTATCTCATTCTTGCAACATTTTGCAAAATTGTTGATAACTTGCCTCTGTTGTTAATAACTTCGCCGGGCAAAGATAATGATTTTTGTGTAATTTTGCCATGCGCTTACGAAGTTTAATGTCTGCTTGGGTAAATTAACGGTCATTTTTTGCTTGCCTGTAGGCAGATACCTTCTGATGGAAAGTAATATAGTTGCATTGCGCAAGACATATTACTTTGTCTTACTCATTGAAAACAAGGGACTTACAAAGATTGTCAGCTTGACAGGTAACGATTTGGAAACCAGCGGGCTTCTCTATTCTGCAATGTTCTGCATCAATCAAAAGAACGCTTTTCTCATTTGCAAAAATAATGTTTTTCTTCCTTATAACCAAAGCTATTCCTCTGAAAAATAGAGAAAATCAAACATCTTATCATTATTGTACATTTGTTGCACATCTTGCTGATGAAAATCAGTCGCACTGTCCTGCTTTTAATTCCATACCGTTTCCACATTATATTTGAGCCTGCCCATTTGCGAATAGCCTGTTGGTAGGTTTGCCTGTCTGTGTGCCGGCAGGCAGGCACGCCGGCAGACCGGTCGGCAGGCAAGCAGGACGGCAGGCAGGTTGGAGCGCGGGCATGCTTGCAGGCCAGTGTGTGTATGCCATGCCTATACGCTTTTGTTTATTGCACCATTCCTTTGTTGCTTCATTACTACGTTGATAGACGGATGTATTGTACCACCGATTTATATCATTCAAACTCCACCTCTCTAAAGCCACAATCCATTGCTGATACCTTTATTTGAAGTTTCGCTGTTGTAAACCAGCACAACAACACGACAGCAAACCAGCATATCATTGAAACCATGTTGCTTCCTATCTGCATTGAATTACTTTCTTGGTTGTCGGGTTCTGTTCTTCATTGTTTTAGCAAACCATTGGTTTGCTGAATTTGTAAACAAGCGAGGATGTATTTGCTCAAAATAGCATTTCCTTATTGGTCTAATGTCTGTTTTGGCTGTGATTGGCACATATTGACATCCGAATTGGCACTATTGTCTGTTTCTCAGAAGGATGAAAATCCGGCTTTGTTCCCTGTAATCTCAATAAAGTGCAGGCTTGCACACTGCCCTCATTCCCTTTCTTCTTTTGGGCAGTTTGGGCATCGGGAAACGATGCTTTGAAAGCCGAAATTACAACACTTGTTCAAATCCGTTTGCTGACGGATTATTGATTTCACGAGAAATCAGCAAGGTGTCCTTCGAGTTACCCGAAGGCTTTTCGGTTACTGCCGAAAAGTGGTAGCAGCAAGGTATGTTTCGGGTTACTCCCGAAAACTTTGCCGCCGGGTTGCCTCTCCGAAATCGGGCAACCTGTCTTAACCTGCGGTATTTTTATTCTGTTCCTTGCTGTCTATGCCAAACAATTTCATTCTGCTGTACAGAGTAGTGCGCCCGATACCGAGTAGTTCTGCCGCCAGCTTACTGACAACGGGGTTACAATGGCAAGAAAAGGCTGTGGTTTCAACAAGGCCCTTACCAATAGAGTGTTTTTGTGCCGAAGTGATTTGATGGAACAGCATCATTCCACAGCGCTGCTCACATCCACGTAATAATTCGTCGGGTCGTTGCGGTCCACATACACGCGTACCTTCTTTTTCGGGTTTATTTCGTAGCTGTCATACCAGAAGGAACCGCTGTGGAAGAAGTGTACCCGCCCGTCAGGCGCGGTGTAGCGGCATCTGAGCACGATGGGGTGGCGCCTGTTCATCGATTTGCCCGTGTCCTCGCTGATTTCGGTGATTTCCGCTTCCACCACTTTCCCGGTGGCCAACAGGCGGCGGACTTTCCGCTCATGCCTGCGCTTCACCATCCACACAGCCGCCCCCGACCCCACGAACACAAAGCCAACAAACGCGAAAATCAATACCAGCCAGTTGCTTGAATCCAAGTAACGCACTTCCTGCGGATTGCCCTTCTGGTAATAAACGGTAATCCGATTGCCCGGATGCATGGAAGACGTGGCTACGCTGAGCGTGGACGTATACGTTTTGCCGTCCACCGAATATTCCACGACGGGCGTGCCCAGCGATTCGTGGCTCACCCCGCGCATGGCCAGGATGACGGCCTCCACCGGCTCGGCCTTTTGCCGAAAGGAATGGTCGCTGACACTGACGCCGATGCCTGCGATGAGCAGGATGACACCCACTGAAATGAATGCGCCGCAAAATACGTGGATGAAAGTCTTCTCTCTCCGCTTGCCTTTGGCCAATGCCTTTTCTCTGTCGTAATGCATAATGAATATGTTTAAAAGTGAATAGTCATAGAAGCGTTTTGTCGGTATCATCCTTGTCTTTGATAAACTCGTCCAATCGGTCGCGATAGCTTTCGGGGATGAGTAATACCGGCCGACAGCTTGCATCTTGGTGTCCGAATTCCAAGGATGTGTAGCCAATTTCGAGCGGCTCACGGCATTTGCTGTCAAAACGCCAACGCTTTGTCCGCCTCACGCCAAAATCATCCCCATAGTAGCTCCACTCGTTGGTTTCGGGGAAATACTGGTAGACTTCCGCAGTGCCTATGAGGGAGATGAACGTGCCGAAGGGAAGGTCAATGGGGTCGTGGCGCGTATCCCGCCAGTTGTCATACACAAAGAATCCTATGCCCCCAAAAACCGCGATGATGAAGACGGCCGCGATGGCCTTCAATACGCGCCCGGATTCTTTATACGCCCGATAAAGCTCCTTGCTCCCCAGCTTGTCCAAGTTTTTCCCTTGTTTTGAGAGGTATTGCTCCATGATAAGGCTGTCCATGTCCTGAACGGCGGAACTGTCCATGTCTTGAAAGGTTTGCTCCGTGACCTTTGGCTTCACCGGATAGAAATCGTCTGGATGATTCCCGTCCACAAAAACGGGAAACTTGGCGCCCACCCGTATGGCTCCCAAGACCCCGGCCATCGTGTCGGTTGCGGGCGTCTTGATGCGGTGTTTCCGCCCTCCGGGCAAAGAGAATTCACAGACCGCCATTGTTCTCAACCGGTCATCGTCGGGATCCTCCTTCTCCTCCCTCAGCTCCACCACTTCGGCTTCCGTCAAGATGCCTTGGCTGATTATTCCGAGTTCCTTTTTATGCCTTTTCCGAAAGGCACGGACAAAGCAGCCAATCAGCACGATGAAGAGAAGTCCTATCCCGCAGCCTAAGTAAGGAGAAACCGGAGCCATTGCGAATCCGAAAACCAGCCCCATACCCGACAGTAGCGCGATGATAAGAACCATCTCCCACCGTTGGGCTTTTTTGCAGTCATTGTAAGCGGTCTGGCGCAAGTCTCTTTCTATCATCATCCGAATGGTTTAAGGATTTCATAGCAAAAATAGCGGCTTGTTATTTCATTTCTATAACAACGCTATGAAATCCGGCGAAATCCGGTGCTTGACTACACCATAAGACTGACGGCCATGATTAGACAACCGGAAGTTGTTTGTAGTGGTTTTGATGCAGAAGGGAATAATAAATCGCTTTTCGCACAGGGCGGGACATCAACGCCAATCGCTGCCAAATGCTTCCACGAAACTGCCAACCCATTGTTTGACGCGCGATACCCCTTTACTTTGCAGGCAAAACCGAGTATCAACATTAAAAACAGTATCGACAATGGAAGTTTTGATTATTCAGAAAGAGGCGTTCGAGGAAATGGCGGCGAAGTTCAGCCGTTTCACGGAACGGATGGATGCCATCCTCGCCAAGCAGGGCGGCAGGTCTATGAACAGGTGGATGGACAACCAAGAAGTCTGCCGACAGCTTAACATCAGTCCGCGAACCTTGCAGACGCTGCGCGACAACGGCACGTTGGCCTATTCGCAAATCAACCACAAGGTGTTTTACAAGCCGGAGGATGTGATGCGGATTGTCAAACCCGTAGAACGCAACCGGGAGGACAGAGCCGTTTGATTTTGATTGTACCACTAAATCCAATGTAGCTATGAGCGAAATGATTACCAAGAACCATGCGCTGGTCGCCCGATTCGGCGACACGCTTGACCGTCTGCTGGACGGCATCGAGAACTTCGTGGCGAACAACCGTCCTACTTTGGGCGGTGAACGCTTCCTGACGGACAGGGAGGTGTCGGCACGGTTGAAAGTGAGCCGCCGCACTTTGCAGGACTACCGCAACAACGGAATAATATCCTACTACCAGTTGGGCGGCAAGATTCTCTACAAGGAATCGGACATCGAGCGGATGCTTGCCGCCAATTACCGGGAGGCATTCAGATAGGATAAAGACAATGTTACCCTCGGACGGCATTAGAGGCAGTCTCATACGCCGTCTGAGGGTATCTCTTACGCCGTTTGAGGTCGGCTCAATTTCCCGCTCTCTTTCCACGTGACGGGGAGAGCGAAAAGAAAAGGTTGATTGGTTTGCTGCCGTTTGCATTCAGCCTGCCCATGACAAACCGTCTGAAAGCCATGCTTTCCTTAGTCCGCAGCTTGAAAGCAACGGCAATCACCATTTCAAGACTGTACACGTCATAGCTTATCCCGTTGTCCTGCCTGACATAGCGTATGGTGTCGCTTTCCAACAACTCCATATTCTTGTAAATGTCACGGATTGCCCGACGTATGTCACAGCCGAACACATTGAACGCATCGGACATCTCCTGCTGCGTCATCCAAACGGGAACGGTCGGAATAGTGACCGCACCGTTTTCGCTGATTGTAATTATTCCACGTTCCATAATCATTTCCCAATTTGCTCATTATTAAGGTCTGTTTCTTTTGGCAATCCTTGCCTTTTGTACCATTTGCCTGTTCCGTACATCATTCTGACCGCCATCAGGTTGTCCATGTCCTTGGATATCTTCTTGTCCGTAATCTCCGCATACCGTTGGGTGGTTCTTATACCGGAATGCCCCATCATCTTGGCGATGCTTTCGATGGGTATTCCCTCTGAAATTAAGAACGTTCCGAAGGAGTGCCTGCTTTGATGGTAGGACAAGTTTTCTTTCCGCCCTATCGCAACGCCCAGCTCATGTATCTCAAACCACATCTCGTCACGGCTCGGAAGCGGGAACACGGGCTTGGTGTCGTCCGTGGTGTTGTAGAGGTCGAGTATCTGTTCCGCTATCGGGTGCAGGGGGATGAACGCCTCCACATTGGTTTTCTTGCGGTTGATGCGGATGTAACGTCTGCCGTCCGCCGTCCTGCCGATATGGTGCGGATGGAGCAGCATGATGTCCACATACGCCAAGCCCGTGAAGCTCGAAAACAGGAACGCCCTGCGCCCAAGTTCCTGCAACGGGTCGAGCATCGGGGTTTCGAGGATGGCTTTCAGCTCCGCACGGCTGATGTGCCTGTGCTTCGGCGCGGGCTTCTTCTCGTATTCCATGTCCTCCAACGGGTTGGCTCGGAGTATCTCGTAGTCCACTGCGAGGTACACCAGCTTGCTCAGCCAACAAAGGCACTTGTTGATTTGCTGTGTGCTGAAGTTCTTGTTGCGCTTCATGAACGCCTTGTAGGAACTGCCGAAGTCCTCCGTGATGTCGGTGAAGTCAATGTCCTCCTTGCCCAACGAGGTGAGGTAGTCTTTCAGGTACTTCTGGTAATACCCCGAATGGCGGTAGGTGGACGTGGAGTTTATCTCCTTTGAACGGGCAAGCAGCCGTTCGCGTTCCCTTTCGCCCATCTGCAACAGCTTGGTGGGGATGACCGCCCTTTTCGCCAATGTATTTTTGAGCAGTTCGGCGCTCACCACGTTCTGTTTCTTCAAAATCTCATCGTAGGCAAGCCCGACGGACTTGCGGAACTCCTGCAGGCGGTTGTTCTCTCTGACGGTGCGGATGGTTCCTGTCCTGCTGTTCCAATCCTCCGGACGGCAATAGATGCCCGTCGCCATCGTGGAACTCTTGCCGTCTATGGTGATGCGGCACAGGACGGAGGTCGTGCCGTCCGCCTTCACCTTGTTCCGGTTGATATACGGTAATATGGAAAATGTACTGCGCATAATGGTAATGTTTTTAGGATTAAAGGATTAGTTTCAAGTCTTTGGTCGCTTCTATGTACTTGTCCATGTCCTCAAAGAGCTTCTTCGGGGTGACACGGGCATAAACTTGGGTTGTGGTTATATCGGAATGTCCCAGCATCCGGCTGATGGTTTCAATCGGCACTCCGGCCTCCAGAGTAATCAGCGAGGCGAAGGAGTGACGTGCCTGATGGTAGCACAAGGTGCTGCTCACCCCTGCAAGGACGGCAAGTGATTTCATGTGCCGACGGAGGTTCGGATGGTATATCATCGGGAACAGCGTCGGGCGGTTTTCGTCATGGTACTTCTCAATCAGGGCGAGTGCTTCCGGCAGCAGTTTCACGCTCGCCCGAAGCTCGTTCTTCTGGCGGCGGTATTTCAGCCAAAGGCATCCCTCGTCATCGGTGTACAGATTGTCCCTTGTGACGCTCACCGCATCCGCATAGGCGGTTCCCGTATAACAGGCAAACAGGAAGAGGTCACGCACAAGGATGTGCGTGGTGCGCCATGCGGGTATCTCCACATCGCGTATCTTCTCGAAGTCCTCACGGCTCAACGCCCTCGGTGTACGCTCTGTCTTTTGCGGTAAGGTGAAATTGGCGAAATGACATCTTTCGGCATGCCCCTCCTTGTAGGCGATGCGGCATACCTTTTTCAAGATGGCGAGATAGTGGCGCACGGTGTCCACCGCCAAGCCTTTCACGTCCATCACGAAGTTCTGGTAGTCGTGTATGAACTGTTCGGAAAGTTGCCCAAAAGCGATGTCCTTCGTCTTGAACTGCCACTCGATGAATTCGCCCAATGTCCTTCTCATGTAGTAATAGCCGGGGTAGGTTCCTTTGGCACGGTCGATGCCGATACGTGCCTTCAAGTCCTCGCAGATGCGGTCGGTCATTCTCAGCAGGGTCATCTGCGTATCCATACTGCCTTGGAACAAGTCCTTGACTGCCGTAGCGTCAAAGTCCTGCCCACGCTCCACCAACGTATCAAATGCCGCATTGACCGCAAGCAGCAACTTGTCCAATTTCGCGTTGGCCTCCACCGCCTCGCGGCTCTTGCCGTCCAGACGGCTTTCCCTCGCGTTCCACAACTCCGGCCTGCACGACAGCTTGCAGCCGAACTGCGCCATCGTGCGGTTCACCGTTATCCTTCCCATTATCGGGGCTTTGCCCGACTTGTCCGTTCCGCTCTTTTTCAGGTAGAGCAGCACCTTGAATTTCTCGATTTTCATACGCTCACACTTTTTTGTTGCAAAGTTAAGTTGAGTGCAAGCGTTCCTTGATTTGCAGAACAGTGCGTATCGGCGCAATCGGCACGGGCGCACAACAATTTCATTTTCCGTGCGTTACCTGTCCTTACTTCGGTAACAGGCGGCTAACGGCTTGGTAACTGAAATGCCTCAGTATTCCGCACTCCGTTGCGTTTCCGGCATCCGGCAGAATAATGCGAAACCGCTCATTTCAAACGGGTTGCGTTTTATCATCACTTGTTTGCTGACGGCTGCTTTGGGGGTTCTATTTCATGGGCAAAGTCATATATATGCGTTGATGAAGTCAGCTATATTGATTTGGAAGACATTTCGGAACGGAAAAAGAAAGGGGGAGGAATTGGCTGGCTTGTGTATTGGCGTATTTGACAAAATATTGTAACTTTGCGCTTGCTAAAAACAAGCCATTAAATAAAGGAATATATGACGAAGAAAAGACCTCTGTTGCTGTTGTCGAATGACGACGGCGTGAATGCCAAAGGAATACACGAGCTGATTCGTGCCTTGCGTCCGGTGGGTGACTTGATTGTAGTTGCTCCTGACGGTCCCCGTTCGGGTGCTTCGGGTGCGATTACGTCGGCTTCTCCGGTGATGTATGCCTTGCTTCAGCAGGAAGCGGGTCTGTCGGTGTACAAGTGTTCGGGCACTCCGGTCGATTGTGTCAAGCTGGCGTTGCATGCCATTGTGCCTCGCGTGCCCGACCTGGTAATCGGCGGAATCAATCACGGAGACAATTCTTCGGTGAACGTGCATTATTCGGGCACGATGGGTGTGGTCATCGAAGGCTGCCTGAAGGGGATTCCCTCTATCGGCTTTTCGTTGTGCAATCACAGTGCCGATGCCGATTTCGGTCCGGCATTGCCATACGTGCGGCGCATTGTAGAAGAAACCTTGGCAAAAGGTTTGCCCGAAGGGATTTGCCTGAACGTGAATTTTCCCAATACAGCTGACCTGGAAGGCGTGCTGATATGCCGTCAGACCCACGGTGTGTGGACACATGAGTTTGTGAAGGCCGACCATCCGCGCGGTGGAAACTATTTCTGGCTGACAGGCGAATACAAGAACCTGGAACCTGATGCGGAAGATACCGACCATTGGGCATTGGGACATAATTATGTGGCGATTACACCGACTCAGATTGATGTGACTGCCTATGCGATGATGCGTGAACTGAAAACGTGGAACTTTAACGTATGAAATATTATCTGATTGTCGGAGAAGCGTCGGGCGACTTGCATGCCTCCAATCTGATGCGTGCGTTGCTCAAGGAAGATCCGGAAGCTGAGTTCCGTTTCTTCGGCGGAGACTTGATGAAGCAGGTAGGCGGAACGTGTGTCAGACATTACAAGACCTTGGCATACATGGGCTTTATACCGGTGCTTCTGCATCTGCGTACGATTCTCCGCAATATGGATTTCTGCAAAAATGATGTAGAAGCGTGGAATCCCGATGTCTTGATTCTGGTGGATTATCCGGGCTTTAACTTGAAGATAGCCCAGTACATCAAGCTCCATACCGAAATCCCCGTCTTTTATTACATCTCGCCGAAGATATGGGCATGGAAAGAATACCGCATCAAGAATATCAAGCACGATGTGGACGCGATGTTTTCCATTCTTCCTTTCGAAGTGGAGTTTTACCGGAAGCATCAGTATCCGGTGCATTACGTGGGCAATCCGTGCGTAGATGCCGTAGATGCTTTCCGTAACGGATTTAATGAGCAAACCGAGACTTTCACTTCGGAGCACGGTTTCGGGCAGAAACCGATAATCGCCTTGCTTGCCGGAAGCCGGAAACAGGAAATCAAAGACAACCTGCAGCGGATGATGGAGACTTCTCGAAGCTTTCCTGATTATCAGTTTGTGGTGGCTGGTGCTCCGGGCATCGAGCCTGATTTTTACCGTCAGTATATGGACGCGGATACGGAAATTGTTTTCGGTGAGACTTATCGCCTGCTGGCTCATGCTACGGCGGCATTGGTTACGTCGGGCACGGCTACTCTCGAAACAGCTCTTTTCCGTGTGCCTCAGGTGGTATGCTATTATACAGCGGCAGGGAAACTGGTCTCCTGCTTGCGGCGCATGATTCTGAAAGTGCCTTTTGTGTCGCTGGTTAACTTAATAGCCGGCAAGGAAGTAGTGACCGAACTAGTGGCAGGCGATATGCGTGTAGAGGCTATCAGACGAGAACTGGCACGTATCTTGCCCGGAGGAGAAGGACGTGCGCGCATGCTGGATGAGTATAATCGCCTGATAGAGATATTGGGAGAGACAGGAGCATCCGGACGGGCTGCCCGCCAGATGCTGCAAGCCTTATCGGAGTATAAGAAACGTTTATACCAATGAAAGGATATACAGGTAGACCACCGATGCCGGTACAGCCATCAAGGTGCTGTCGAAGCGGTCGAGCATACCGCCATGCCCCGGCAGGATATTGCCGGAGTCTTTGATGCCTAATGTCCGCTTGAAGAGTGATTCAGTCAAGTCTCCCCATGTGCCGAATACCACAATAGTCAGCCCTAATCCAATCCATTCGCCCATGCTGAGGAAGGTGAAGAAGTAGGAGAGCACGATAGCGGCGATGACACAGAATACGGCTCCGCCGATAGAACCTTCCCACGACTTCTTGGGCGAAATACGTTCGAACAGACGATGTTTCCCGAACAGCATTCCCGTACAGTATGCTCCTGTATCGTTTATCCAGGTAAAGATGAAAATGGATAAGGGTAAAACCGGATTGTATTGCGAAACGCTGGTTGCTGCACTGGAGTGATAAGCCAACAGATTCAGCAAGGCAAACGAAAGTCCGATGTAAAGCTGGCTCATCATGGCATACGCCCAGTTGTTGATGGGATTTGGCTGCCGTTTGTAGAGTTCGCTGATAAACAGGTACATGATAAGGAACAGGTAGGGAATGAATATCTCGTTGGTGCCCGGCACTACGCCGATATAGCCGAAGCAAAGGAAGAGGAAAATGCCTGCCAGTATGCTGATGGGCTTGTTCATCTGCACTTGTCCGGTGGCGTTTACCAAAGTGCCGAATTCGTTAATGGTCAGTGCGCTGACAATAGAGAACAGGATAGTGAACGATATGGGACCGCCTAAGATGCATCCCACCAATACAGCTACAAAGATGATGCCCGTAATGGTCCGTTGTAGGAAATTATTTTTCATGGTACGTATATTTATCAGTCAAGCGGCTGGGGTATACTCAGCCGCTTGATTCATTTATTTGTTTTCGGTTGGTTCAGATTCGTTTGAGGCGTTTCCGTCTTCAGGAGTTTCTTCCTGTTTCCCTTCCTTTTGCGTATTCTCGGGCAGTGCCTTAAGCTGTTCGGTCTCAATCTGTGCCGGTTGGGAAGCAGATTCTTCTGCCATGATTTCTTCCGAGCGGGATGTCCACGGGCGTTTGCCGAAAATCTTTTCCACATCTGCTGCGAAGATGACCTCACGCTCTATCAGCAATTGTGCCAGTTGGGCATGACCTTCGCGGTGCAGTTCCAGCAAGTCTTTGGCACGGGCATATTGTTCGTTAATCATCTTCTGCACTTCCTGGTCGATGACTTCGGCGGTATGCTCGCTATACGGCTTGTTGAACGCGTATTCATTATTATTATAGTAGCAGAGGTTGGGAAGTTTGTCGCTCATACCGGCAAAAGCAATCATCGCGTATGCCTGTTTGGTGACACGTTCCAGGTCGTTCATGGCACCAGTAGATATCTGTCCGATGCAGATTTCTTCTGCAGCGCGTCCTCCCAAGGTGGCGCACATTTCGTCCAACATCTGTTCTTTGGTCGTAATCTGCCGTTCTTCAGGCAAGTACCAGGCTGCACCCAATGCTCTGCCACGCGGAACAATGGTGACTTTAATAAGTGGGTTGGCGTGTTCCAAAAACCAGGAAATAGTGGCATGACCGGCTTCGTGCAAGGCTATGGCACGTTTCTCGGCGGCTGTCATTACTTTGGTTTTCTTTTCCAAGCCGCCTACGATACGGTCGATGGCGGCGAGGAAATCGTCTTTCCCTACCGCTTCTTTCGAGTGACGTGCGGCTATCAGTGCGGCTTCGTTGCATACATTGGCAATGTCTGCACCACTAAATCCCGGTGTCTGGCGTGCCAACAGGTCTATATCGACGGTGTTGTCCAGTTTCAGCGGACGAAGATGTACACCGAATACTTCCTTGCGTTCGTTCAAGTCGGGCAGGTCTACATAAATCTGCCGGTCGAAACGTCCGGCACGCAACAATGCCTTGTCCAAAATATCCACACGGTTGGTAGCTGCCAGGATGATGACACCGCTATTCGATCCGAATCCGTCCATCTCGGTCAGCAATTGGTTCAAGGTATTTTCGCGTTCGTCATTACCTCCCATGCTCGGATTCTTTCCACGGGCACGGCCTACGGCATCGATTTCATCGATAAAGATGATGCAGGGAGCCTTCTCTTTTGCCTGACGGAACAGGTCGCGTACACGCGATGCACCTACACCCACGAACATTTCCACGAAGTCGGAACCCGAAATCGAGAAGAAAGGCACGTCGGCTTCACCGGCAACAGCTTTGGCAAGCAGGGTCTTACCTGTTCCCGGAGGACCTACCAGCAAGGCTCCTTTGGGTATTTTACCTCCCAGTTTGGTATATTTCTCGGGGTCTTTCAGAAAGTCTACGATTTCCTGTACTTCCTGTTTGGCAGCAGCTTGGCCTGCTACATCTTTAAAGGTGATGCGGTTTGCGCCTTTCTCGAACAGTTGGGCTTTGCTTTTACCTACGTTGAATACATTGCCAGCACCGCCCGGACCTGCACCTCCGCTCATTCTGCGCATCGCATAAATCCAGATGGCTATCAGCAGCAGGAACGGGAAAATGTTCCAGAAAATCATGCCGAAATAGTTGTTCCGCTTTTCATAACTGATAGAACCGGTAAAGTGTCCGTTGGCTTGTTCTTCATCGAGGAACTTGTCCAACGAGTCCATCGAACCTACCTGTACGGTTACGGCAGGACTTTTTCCTACTTCTTTGGCGTCTTTCTGAAACACGTCTACAATGTGTTCCGGTTTGATGAACATTTCTACGGTATTGTCATCGTAGGCAATGATTTTGTTGGCATATCCCTTGCTTACCATTTCCTTGAATTCAGTATAAGAGATTTCCTTGCTGACACTTCCGGCATCACTCGAAAAGTAAAGGAAACCCATGACAAGCGCAATCACTACGTAAAGCCACGTCAGGTTCGGACGAGGTACATTGATTTTAGGCTTGTTGTTCGGATTGTTATAATTGTTGTTTCGATTTTCGTCCATAATAATAAGGTAAGAAAAATTAGTCCAAATCAGGGATTGAAGTCAATCTGGCATCTGCCCACAGGGTTTCCAGGTTATAAAAAGAACGGACTTCGGGAAGGAAGACATGTACCAGAATGTCTCCGTAGTCCATCGCTACCCACTGTGCGTTGCGTACACCATCCATGCCGTATACATGTTCGCCTGTCGATTTCTTCACATATTCTCTTACAGAATCTACGATGGCCAGTACCTGGCTGGGAGAATTTCCCTGGCAGATGACGAAATACTTGCAGATGGTATCTCCTATGTTAGTTAAGTCAGCGATTACAATGTTTTTGCCTTTTTTCTCTTGAATGCCTTCAGTTATTTTTTGCACTAAAAGTTTTGTTTCGTTCATTCTGTTTTGTCCTTTGTTTGATATAAAATAGTTGTTTTTAAGGGACTCTTCTTCTTAGCAAGAAGAGAATATGCGACAAATATACTTGGTTTTCTGTATATCACGAAAATATTAAGCCTTAATTCTCTTTTTCTTTTGTATTTTTTTGAAAAAAGTCTTCGAATCCCTTGCGATGTTGCGGAAAAGTTGTACCTTTGCACCGTCAAAATCGAAAACTTGACAAGCGACTATTGATTTTGGGCTATGGTGTAATGGTAACACAACAGATTCTGGTCCTGTTTTTCTTGGTTCGAATCCGAGTAGCCCAACTTCAGCGCGTATGCAGTCTCCATGGAGGGGATAGCAAACAATTTATGTTTGGGCTATGGTGTAATGGTAACACAACAGATTCTGGTCCTGTTTTTCTTGGTTCGAATCCGAGTAGCCCAACCTTTTCAGAGAGAGTGCTTCCATAAGAAGTACTCTTTTTTTATTCCTGCAAGAACGATGGATAAGGAATATAAAAAAACGGATCAACCATTGCTGGTTCATCCGTTTTATAGACAATTTTTACATTCGATTCATTTTTCATCAGAAGCGGAAACGGTCGCTCTGGCCATAAATGGCTTTGGCGCTCCATTCCAAATTCTTCTTGATTTCTTTCAACAAACTTTTTACCCTTTTCATAATGTTACCCTTTCTCTTTAGTTAGTCTGTTTTTATGTTGCGATTCATGTTTTACAACACAAAAGTAATGCCTTTTGTTGAAATAGCATCGGGTATAAAGGTAAAAATGCAGGCTTGAAGCCTATTTCTTGACTTGCATCAAAATCACAATCTGTCTTGATATTTGAATAAAGAGGTATCTGTCAACATGACAGGTAATTCTGGCATATCCATGCATTCCTTATTCGTTGATGAGCAAAGACGAGTCGCCATAACTCAAGAAACGGAAATCATGTGACAGGGCATAATCGTAGATGCGGCGCCAGTCACCCTTTACAAACGCCGAAACCAGGAGCAATAAAGTGCTTTGGGGCTGATGGAAGTTGGTCACCATGCGTTTCACTATCTTATACTCGTATCCCGGCGCGATGATGATTTGCGTGCTGGTGTGAAGCGTTTCCAGTCCGTGACGGTTCATATAATCAAGAATTGCTTGCAAAGCTTCCACCGGGCTGAGGCTTGGATTTGTTTCGTAGGGTTGCCATTGTTTGACGTGCAAGTCAGCTTCGTTGGCGTCTGGCTGCCGGCTGATGGTTACACCTATATAATATAGGCTCTCCAACGTGCGGACCGATGTGGTGCCTACAGCGATGGCTTTGCCTTGGTGTGCAATGAGCTTCTCAATGGTTTGTTTGGATACCGAGATGTATTCGGTGTGCATTTCGTGACCGGCTATTTCTTCGCTCTTCACCGGCTTGAAGGTGCCTGCCCCTACATGGAGCGTCACTTCTTCCAGGTCTACACCTTTGGCCTTGAGCGCGTCGAGCACCCGTTGGGTAAAGTGGAGTCCGGCGGTCGGTGCGGCTACAGAGCCTTTTATCTTCGAGTAGACGGTCTGATAGGTCTCTTTGTCGCTTTCCTGTGTTTCTCTATTTAAATAAGGTGGAATGGGGAGTTCGCCGAACACTTCGAGTATGTCGGCAAACGTGATATTCGGATTGTCCCAGTTGAAGTCTATCCAGTGGCTGGTGCCTCGTGCTTCTCCTCGTGTAGCGGTCAGGGTGACTTCTTGTCCTTTCACCGTCATCCGGCGTTTCAAGGCGCCTTCTTTCCACTTTTTCAGATTCCCTATCATGCAGAGCCATGCCGCATGTTCGGTCTGCTGGAAATTGAGGGCATAGTCATTGGGCTGGATAGGTTCCAGGCAGAAGATTTCTATCAAGGCTCCGGTCTCTTTCCGGAAATGCAGCCGTGCCTGGATGACTTTGGTGTTGTTGAATATCATCAGCATGCCCGGTTCGATGTAGTCGGGCAGGGAAGTGAACAGGGTTTCGCTGATATTCCCGTTCCGATATACCAAGAGCTTCGATTGGTCGCGCACCGGAAGCGGGAACTTGGCGATGCGTTCTTCGGGAAGCGGATAATTGTAATCACTGATATGGATGTGTTTGGTCTCTTCCATGTATGTTTGTCGTTTTATCGAAAATCGGGTGCAAAGGTAACTATTCTCATCAGCATTCGCAAATATTCTCGATGCGGGCTGAAGCTATATGCATGGGAATATACATATAGGTGCATGTCACTATATAGACGAGAGGTGGACGATTCTTCTTTTTTAGGGTGACTATTTTATGTAGGAGGAAAATCTTTGCCTAAGAAAATGTTGTATATCTGAAGTTTTTTGTTTATTTGTGCATCTGTTTCCTGAAATATCAGGGATAAAGGTAGGGAAATATATCATGCAATTAAATTAATTAAAAGAATAAGCTTATGAGAAAATTATTAGTAGCTGTAGGGGTTTTGTTTTTACTGGCTAATTGTGCTTCGCAACAAAAAGAGCAAGAAGGGCTTCCTACATTTCAGAACATGGGAAATCCGTTGATTACGGATAAGTTTACGGCAGATCCTGCCCCAATGGTATATAATGATACGCTTTATTTGTATGTCGGGCATGATGAATATTATGCCGGGCAGGATTCAGCTTCTGGCGGAAAGGAGTTTAATATTACTGAATGGTTATGCTATTCGACTTCGGATATGCAGACGTGGACCGATCATGGTTCGGTGTTGAAACCTACTGATTTCAGTTGGGCAGTAGGAGAAGCATGGGCATCTCAGGTCGTAGAGAAAGACGGTAAGTTTTATTATTATACTACCGTGCAGGCTGGCGAGCCTTATGTAGGCAAAGCCGTGGGAGTAGCTGTGGGCGATTCGCCTGTAGGTCCCTTTAAGGATGCTATTGGAAAACCGTTAGTATGTGATACGATGACTTCTAATGGTCCACGTGGCTGGTGGAACGATATCGACCCGACGGTCTTGATTGACGGAGAAGGTCAGGCATGGATGTGCTGGGGTAATGGCACTTGCTTCCTAGTTAAATTGAAACCGAACATGACGGAACTGGACGGTGAAATTCAAGTGGTGGATTTGCCTAAATATGTAGAAGGTCCGTGGTTGCACAAACGTGGTGATATTTATTATCTTACTTATGCTTCGATGGGAACAGACCGGGAAGCAATTTCCTATGCTACTGCACCTTCTGTAGCCGGACCTTGGACCTATCAGGGTGAGCTGACCGGAATGGCTGAAAACAGTTTTACCATTCATCCGGGGATTATCGAGTTTCAAAATAAATGGTATTTGTTCTATCATAATGCAACTCTTACCTTGGATGGGCATAAAGGTGCCATCGGACGGCGAAGTGTATGTGTAGATGAATTGTTTTACAATCCGGACGGAACCATGAAACTGGTAGAGCAAACCAAGAAAGGTGTAAGTAAGAACTAAAAAAACATGAAAGCCCTTGCCTACCTGAGTGTTGTTTGTCTTTTCCTTTGTTCGGCATGTGGCAGAACAGGGGAAAAGATTATGGCGGAGCCTTATGTGTTTGTTCCTTCGGGAGTAAATCCAACTATCCGAACCTTGCCTTTTGATTCACTGGTGACCAGTGACCCGTTTATCTTGGCAGACGAGGAGGAACATACGTATTATCTGGTGGCTTCGGGCGGGGCTATGTGGAAAAGTAAGGATTTGGCTCGTTGGACAGGACCTTACAGGTATCTGGAGGTTGATACGACCTCGTGGGTAGGAAACAATCCATGGATTTGGGCACCTCAGTTGCATAAATATAAAGGGAAATATTATTGTTTTGTGACATTTACCAATCCGGATATTATTGTCGATACGGTTCCCGGAAGATATAAAGTGCAGCGGAGGGCTACCCAGATTCTAATGGCAGACCAGGCGGAAGGACCATACAAGGCATTGGAAGGACAGAACTATTTCCCGGAATCATGGTCTACATTGGATGGCACTTTGTGGGTGGAAGACGGGATGCCTTATATGGTATTCGGGCACGGATGGATGCAGACGGTAGATGGGGAAATATGCTATTTGCCATTATCGGCTGATTTGGCTGAGGCTATCGGACCGTCTACTCTTTTGTTTCAGGCTTCTGATGCTTCTTGGTCGGCAGATATGGAAGAGATAGGCGAACTTACTTTTGGCATGATGTTGAATGGTCATTCGGCAGATGCTCCTTTCCTGTTCCGTACAGGGACAGGACGATTGGGGATGTTATGGTCTGGATGGGGCAAGCAACGTTGTGTTCAAGGGGTTGCCTATTCGGCTTCGGGTAAATTGGCTGGTCCTTGGATTCAGTTGGATATGCCTTTAGTCTCGGACAATTCGGGACATGCGATGTTGTTTCATACTTTCGAAGGAAAACATTTGATGCTTTTGCATCATCAAAGTTTGAATATGGAAAATCCCGGTCCACGCCGTCCTCGCTTATTTGAGGTAGATGCTTCTGGTGATGAGTTGAAGATTTTGCGGGTGTATAAGCCAGAAGCTTCTGTTTAGAATGAATAGATTAACGAATAAATAAAAAATATGAATATGAAAACACTACCTTTGATGCTGGCATGTTTTCTGACTTTGTCGGGAGTTGCAGCACAGACCTTGCCGGAAGGGACACCGGCACAGACCAATGTCCCTGAAATGAAATACCCTTGTGTAGATGCCTCATCGAGAGCTACTTTCCAAGTAAGTGCCCCCGAAGCTCAAAATGTATTGGTGGATATTTGTGGTAAGAAATGGCCGATGACCAAGAATGCGGAAGGTGTCTGGAGTGTGACTACGGAGCCGCTGGTAGTAGGTTTTCATTATTATTTCTTGAACGTGGATGGTGTGGCGGTCAATGACCCAGCCAGTGAAACCTTCTTCGGGTGTGGCAAGATGGCAAGCGGCATCGAAATACCCGAATCTCCCGAGGCTTCTGCTTATTATACCTATAATAAAGAGGTGCCTCACGGTCAGGTGCGCGAGTGTCATTATTATTCGTCGGTAGAACAAAAAGAGCGTCGTTGCTTTGTGTATACACCGGCAGATTACGATACAGATTCCTCCAAGCGTTATCCGGTATTGTACTTGCAACACGGTATGGGAGAGGACGAACGAGGTTGGAGTCAGCAGGGTAAGATGGCTAATATCCTTGACAACCAGATTGCTGCAGGCAAATGTGTACCTATGATTGTCGTGATGGACTATGGAAATTGCGGTTATATCTTTGGTGCTAAGCCTGGTGAAACACGCGAGGAGTTCGGCGCTTCGTTTACGCCGATTCTTTTGAAAGACATTATTCCTTATATTGACCAGACTTTCCGTACCTTGACCGACCGTGATCATCGTGCAATGGCTGGTTTGTCGTGGGGAGGACATCAAACCTTCAATACCACATTGGCTAATCTGGATAAGTTTTCTTATATCGGTGCCTTTAGTGGAGCTATCTTTTTGCCACCTCAAGCTGATATGCGTCAGGTATATAATGGCGTCTTTGCCGATGCTGAGGCTTTCAACCAGAAAGTGCATGCCTTGTTTATCGGAATGGGTTCGGAAGAAAATATGGGTAGCAAAGGCTTGAGTGAAAAGCTGAATGCCATAGGCATTAAGAATATTTATTACGAGTCTCCGGGAACGCATCACGAATGGTTGACTTGGCGCAGGTGCCTGAATGAATTTTTACCTTTACTTTTTAAATCTGATAAATGATGAAAACATTATTGACTTCTTTGTTCCTGATGGGGGCTATGACTTTGTCTGCCCAATCGGATAATAAGGCAACCGGAGATTTGCCGGGCGAGCGTTCAGCTTTAAGTGTACGTGCTTCTCAGTATCCTCGTATATCAGCCGATCATCGTGCTTCTTTTAAAATCAAGGCTCCCGAAGCAAAGCGGGTGCAGATTGACTTAGGCAAGAAATACGACATGGTAAAGAATGAAAATGGCGAATGGACCTGTACTACCGAGCCGTTGGGACCTGGTTTCCATTACTATTTCTTGATTGTTGATGGCGTTCCGGTAGCCGATCCAGCCAGCGAGTCTTTCTTTGGATGCAGCATGATGACCAGTGGTATTGAGATTCCTTATCCGGATGGTGACACACGGTTTACCCTCTCAGATGTTCCTCATGGTGAAATCCGTATGAAGCGTTATTTTTCGAAAACAGCCAACGTATGGCGACGTATGTTTGTGTACACACCTCCTTGTTATGAAAAATCAACCGATTCCTATCCTGTACTTTATTTACAACATGGTGGAGGAGAAGATGAAAGAGGCTGGTCGCAACAAGGATTGACGGATATTATTCTGGATAATCTGATAGCAAAGAAAGAAGCAGTGCCCATGCTTGTGGTCATGCTGGACGGCAACTCTAAAGACTTTAATTCGGAACTGTTCAATGATTGTATTCCTTTTGTGGAAAAGACTTATCGGGTGAAGACGGATAAAGACAGTCGGGCATTGGCTGGTTTGTCGATGGGTGGTATTCAGACGTTGAATGCTTGCATTACGCATCCTGAGTATTTTTCTTACATCGGTGTATTCAGTTCTGGTTGGTGGGCTCAGTCCCGTCATGGTATGCCTTCGCATGACACCGAACAATATTATGAGAAACTGAAGGCTCATAAAGACGAGTTTAATAAGGGCTTTAAGCAATTTTGGTTCTCGATGGGAGGACAGGAAGATATAGCTTACCAGAATTGTAAGATTATGTTGAAACGCTTTGATGAAATAGGTATTGATTATACATATTTTGAGACTCCGGGCGGACATACATGGCCTGTTTGGCGGGAAAGTCTCTATCGGTTTGCTCCATTGTTGTTTAAATAACGGGGATGCCATACTTTTCATTCGGATGAGGTGGGAATTATTCCTACATTTTCCTATCTTTGTTGAATTATTGTAATTGTTAGGTTTAGTATATATGAAAAGCGGAAAATTGTTTTTATTGTGGATTGCTATCGGTATGGCGGTAGGACTGCGGGCACAAAATCCGATTATTACGGGGCAGTTTACCGCCGATCCGACGGCAAGAGTATTCGATGGAAAGCTGTATCTTTATCCTTCGCATGATATCCCCAGTCCTATTGAACGTTTGAAAGAATGGTTTTGTATGGAGGATTATCATGTGTTTTCATCCGAAAATTTAGTAGATTGGACCGATCATGGTGTCGTGCTTTCTCAAGAAGACGTGCCTTGGGGCGATTCGGAATCCTATTCGATGTGGGCTCCTGATTGTGTATATAAGGACGGGACTTATTATTTCTTCTTCCCGGCAAGTCCGAAAGAAGGGAAAGGGTTTCGTGTAGGCGTAGCCACATCAGACAAACCTTATGGTCCGTTTAAGCCATTGGCCCAGCCTATCAAAGGAGTATCCGGCATCGACCCCTGTGTATTGTTGGATAAAGACGGGAAGGCTTATCTGTATTGGTCAGGTCGCGGATTGAATGTGGCTAAATTAAAAGACAATCTGACCGAGTTAGATTCGGATCCGGTACTCGTAGCAGATGTGAAAGACGGATTTAAGGAAGGACCTTTTGCCTTTGAGCGTGAGGGCAAGTATTACCTGACTTATCCGTGGGTGAAAGATAAAACCGAATGTTTGGCGTATGCAATGAGCGATTCTCCGATGGGACCTTTTGAATATAAAGGAATTATCATGGAGCAGTCGCCTACAGGCTGTTGGACGAACCATCATTCGCTGGTGGAATACAAGGGACAATGGTATCTGTTTTATCACCACAATGATTACAGCCCGGAATTTGACAAGAATCGGTCGGCGCGGATTGATTCTTTGTCATTTAATCCGGATGGAACAATCCGGCAGGTGATTCCTACCTTGCGAGGAGTGGGAATTACGGATGCTTACCGTGAAATCCAGATAGACCGTTACAGTTCTCTCAGTAAGGAGGGAGTTACGATTGATTATGTGAACCCTACTGATAAATTCGATGGTTGGAAAACGTTGCTCGAGCAGAAAGATGCTTGGGTGACTTATAATCGGGTTGATTTCGGAAACGGAAAGATGCAGAATGTAAGTGCCCGTGTCTTGTCGGAAGCGGGTGGCACTTTGCAGGTCTGTGCGGACGGGCAAGTGATTGGCGAAATAGAGGTAGCTTCCCCTTCTGCTTCTTGGCAAATAGTAACGGTTCCGGTAAAATCTTCTCTTACAGGCATCCATGATTTGCGTTTGGTTTTGTCGGCAGGTCGTGACGTGCAAGTGGATTGGATTCGTTTCGAATAAAAGTGGATAAAAGAAAAGATACAGAATGAAGTCGTTGACTTGGTTATTTATTGTAGCTTATATGTTGGTTGAGTTTGCCTTGGGTACATTATGTGCCCAAGGCAATTCTTCTTTCAATTATCGCTACATAACGATGCGCGAGGGTTTGTGCGATAATACCATTCGTGCCATTCACAAGGACCGGTATCATTTTGTATGGTTTGGCACCTCAAACGGTCTGGACCGCTACGATGGATACGAGTTTAAGCATTATTCCGTATCTCCCGGTTACATGGAGCGCTTTATCGAGAGTAATTATATTAATGATATAGCAGAAGATTCGTTGGGATATCTGTGGGTAGCTACAGAGGCAGGTGTGATGTCTATCAATCTTGCCAGTGAGCGGGTAGAGTTATTCAAGGACTATGCAGGTGAACACAAAGAAGTGCTTCATGCGCCGGCTCAGGTCATTCTGATAGACGGATTCAATAATCTTTGGATTGGGACAAATGACTGTGTAGCTTATGTCCGGTTGGATGAATTTCGGGCTGTTAAAGATATTCAAGTTTTGAAATCAGATGTCGATATTCGCATGCTGGTTCGGCAGGGTAGTGATGTATGGGCTGGAGGATATGGGTGTCTGTTCCGGTTTGTACATTCGGGAGAGCAATATTATTCATGGATGTCTTTTCCTTTTGATTTGGATGTTTCAACGTTGATTTTTACTTGTGGATATGTTTGTGGCGACTACTTGTGGCTGGGTACACAGAGTGGTTTGTATTGTTGTGACACACGAGGTATGTCTTTTACGTGTTATCGCCATCGGTCTGATGATGCCTCAAGTTTGTCATCCGATTTCGTAACCGATATAGCCCGGAATGCCTCAGGTGAGATGGTGATTGGTACCCGAAAAGGTTTGAATGTATTCCAGCATGGAAAACGTTTTGTCAACTATGCCAAAGGCGATGCGCTTCAGTCATTGAATGACAATCTGATTAACCGCTTGTTGATTGACGAGGATAATATGCTTTGGGTAGGTACGGAGTTTGGCGGTGTGAACCTCCTGTCACCTGTTAAGATTGCTTTTGCTTATTTCTTGCGCGGATATGAGAAAGGACGTTTGAATATCATCAGTACGGTGATAGAAGATGATGATGGTAACATTTTGGCAGGAATGGTTGACGGCGGACTGGCTATCCGGAGAAAAGGTGCAACGGATTTTCGTTTCTATAGGCACAATCCGCAAGACAAGCGCTCATTGGCACACGATAATATTTCACGTATCGTACAGGATTTTCGAGGAGATTATTGGATCGCTACTATCGGTGGCGGACTTGATCGGTTGCGCAAGGAGTGTTTGGATGCTCCGGTATTCGAACATCATGATACGTCCAATACATCATTACCTTCGAATGATATTTATGATATCGCATTGGATAGTTTGCGTAATTCATTGTGGATTTGTAGCAATAACTATATTCATACGTTGGCTTTTGCATCGGGCGCTATCAATCAGTTGCATTATTATACCCGTTCGGGAGAAGAGATGCGTAATATGAATACCATCTTGGTAGATTCTCACTCTCGCCTGTGGATAGGAGGAAACGGGGTGGGAGTGATTGATTTGGAAAATTCGCAAGGTGGTTATGAGTGCTTTTATTATCGTTATAAGCTGGACGAACCGGACAGTGAAATCAGCGAGCGGATTACGTGCATATTCGAGACACAGAAAGGAGATATTTATTTAGGCAGTCAGGGAAATGGGATTTATTTGCTGGAAAAAGGAAGGCGTTTATCCGAATGCCGTTTCAAAAATTACAATGTACGGTGTGGATTGTCGGATGCCAGTATTTCGAGCATCTTATCAGATGACAGCGGGAATTTATGGATATGTACGTTGAAAGGGGTCTATTTTTTCGACAGTATTACACAACGTGCTTTTAAGTTTGACCAGGAAGACGGCTTGCTGGTACCTCAGTTTTATCAGCGTGCTGCATGCAAGTCGGCAGATGACCGGTTGCTGTTGGGGACAACAGATGGATTGGTCACTTTTTATCCGGTAGCGAATTTCCCTAAGTCAAATCAACGTAAAGTTGTATTGACCAATGTCTCTTTTGGCGGCAGACCATTGGTTCCTTATCTAAATACCGAAAACCTTTCTTCGAGTATTGTCGAAGGGAAGGAGTTGCATCTTTATCCTCCACAAAATTCGTTTGAGTTGACTTTTAGCTGTTTGGAATATCTGGAACCGGAAAAAGTCTTTTATTCATATCGCATTCCGGAGTTGGACCAGACAGCCAATATTGGACTGATGAACCGTAACGCGAGATATACGAATTTGTCTCCCGGCACTTATACGCTGGAAGTTCAGTGTACCAATCATGATAATACTTGGTCATCGCAGTTTACCCGGCTTATTGTAGTAGTTCATCCTCCTTTTTATCGTACCGGATGGTTTTACGCTTTAATGGTATTGCTGGGACTATTGTTGTTGGGCTATCTTATTTATGCTTATAACGCCCGGCAGAAATATATTCAGCGTTTGTTGAAGCAAAAGATTGATGAACGGACACAGGAATTGCATCAAACCATAACCGAGTTGACCGCTTCACAAGAAACGGTGATGCGCCAGAATGAACAGTTGCATAATCGTAGTCTTGAAATCAGCCGTCAGAAAGATGAAATCGTATCAATGTCCAGGCAGATGGAGGAAATAAACCGGGAGAAGTTGTCGTATTTTACTAATATGGCACATGAATTTAAAACACCATTGACTTTGATTCAGGGACCTGCCAAACAATTGGAACAACAGGTGACGGGAAAAGTGCAGAAAGAAAGTCTACGTATTATTTTGCGGAATGCCCAATATTTGTTGTCCCTGGTCAATCAGTTGATTGATTTGCGGAAAATTGATACCAAGAAGTTCACATTGTCTGCCGAATGCTTCGATTTCAGGCGTTTCTTGAAAGTCGTGACAGACGATTTCTCAAGTCTGATGAAAGAGCGGCACCTTGCTTTTGTTTGTAGGATGCGCTTGAAGAGTGATTTTATTTCATCGGATAAAGAGCTGTTGCATAAAGTTATTTTCAACCTGTTATCGAATGCTGTCAAGCATACTCCAGAGCGCGGAACCATTACATTGTGTGCCTGCCAGTTTAAAGATAACAGTGGAAAGATGATGCAGTATCTGTCTGTTTCCAATACGGGAAGTGTTATTCCAGCAGAAGAAACAGAACGGATCTTTAACCGTTTTTACAGTATCAAGGAGCAAGATCGCTATACGGTTTATGGGCAGCGGAGTACGGGTATCGGACTTCATATTGTGAAAGAAATAGTCACGTTGATGGGAGGGGTGGTCAAGGTGAAAAGTTCTGCCCGGCTTGGCGTGTCGTTCCGCTTGTATTTCCCGGTAGCGTTGGTTGACGGAAGCAATGAGAAGGATTTGGCTATTCATCAGGAACTTGTGTCATCGCCTGATGACGAAGAAACTTACGTACCTGTTGATGCAAGCAAGCCGGTTTTGCTGTTGGCAGAAGATAATCCGGATATGCGTCGTTACTTGAAAACCTTACTGGAAGAGCGATATAATGTAGCTGAGGCTGGCAATGGTGAGCAAGGCTATGACATAGCCCGTAAATTGCTTCCCGATTTGATTGTTTCTGATTTGATGATGCCGGTATGCGATGGCATTGCCTTTTGCCGGAAGGTGCGTGCAGACCGGTTATTAAGTCATGTACCTTTTGTCTTGCTTTCTGCCAATTCGGAAGCAGAGGCGCAAACTGAAAGTTTCGGGAGCGGGGCTGACGGATATCTTACTAAACCGTTTGATGGAGCTGTGTTGTTGGCTTATTTACAATCGGTAATAAAGAACCGGGAGATACAACACCATAAGTCAGTGGCAGAGCAGGGGTTGGCTCCAGAATTGAAAGAACTAGCCCAGCCTGATAAACAATTTATGAATGAAGCGTTGACTATTCTCGAACAGAATTATGCTAACCCGAATTTTGGTGTGAAAGAATGGACCGATAGTTTACATATCAGCTATGCGGTGATTTATAAAAGAATCGTTTCGCTTACCGGTCTTCCGCCTGTACGCTTTTTGCAGTCGTACCGTTTGCAAAAGGCAAAGCAGTTGTTGGAGAACAGCAACAATGTAGTTGTGTCTGAAGTGGCATATCGTGTCGGGTTCAACGATCCGAAATATTTTACTCGTGTCTTTGTCAAGCAATATGGGCAAACTCCGACCGAGTTTATCAATTCCTGATGTGTATTAGATTGCTTTTTTGTCTGATAAAAACCTGAGGGGGATGTGCAATGCATTTATAAAATATAGAGAATGTCCGCATTATAATATGCAGACATTCATCGCGTATGAATCAGCTTTCTTATTTAATCGTTTTCAGATATTGGATGAAATCGGATGATTGGAGAATGCGTTTCTCGAACGAAGCCTTGTGTGGTACAGGTAGGCTTTGGCGTACGGGAGACGAGCTACGGCTTTGTACAGCTTCTGTATCATACTTGCGTCCGGCTTCAGTCAGGGCTGCACGTAGCAAGGGTTCATTCACGTTTCCGAGTTGGTATGTGGGTATTTGTTCGTCTGTTACCTGTATATCCGGTTGCAGTCCGTCAGGCATGCAAGGAGTTTCACCTGCCGCATTTTGGTAGATGCTGACCATTACATATATGCCCCAATTCTTGATTTCGTCCGGGCAATTTTCGTAAAAACTATCTCCGCTGAATATCACTCCGGTACAATATTTCCCGTGCGATGCGCTGCCGATTAGCTCCACGTCCATATAAGGCATCAGTCCGCCCAGCAGGGATTCGGAAGCGGAAGCGGTGTTCGATGAAATAATGCCATACACTTTGTCAAGCCCGATATTGGCATCTTTTGTGCTGATTTGTTGTTGATTTCCGTTGATGTCAGAGAAAGTGTGTTCGGTTTTGAAACGGGTATTCAGGTCGATACCATTTTTCTGGTAAGCTTCCATCAATATATCATTGTACACATCTTTTTCAAAGATTTCTTGGGTGTCCACAGCTGCTTGCGGAGCAAACATCGAAGCCAAGACATTTTCGGTTATTACGTAGCCTCCTCCGTTATAACGAAGGTCGAGTACTAATTCGGATACACCTTCCGCTTTGAATTCTTTTCCTATTTCCACCAGTTGGGGAATTGCGTTCATATCGAAACTGGTATAAGCCAGGTAGCCCACTTTCTTGCCGTTGAATTCATAGATGGAATCGCACAGAATGGGATTTTCGTACATGGTTATGGCGTTCAGTTCCACTTCTTCTCCTGACGGTTTTATGGATTGGTTTTCCCTATCAATTGTAATCAGCTCGATAGTCAGTGAGGAAGCATAAACAAGCTCTAAATAATTTTCTGTCGTAATGCTTTCACCGTTTAGTTGACCGATGATATCTCCACGTTTTAAGCCAGCTTGCTCTGCCGGGCTTCCGGCAGATACGTAGTTGATGACTCCTACACATTGGTCGCTGTTTTCATAAAGTCGATATACGGTAAGATTCCATCCAAATGTGGTGGATATGCCTTCTACACTGTTGTTGAACGCTTCTACGTCGTTTGTCATCATGGTCCATTTGTCGATGTATTTATCTCCTTCGTGGTACCTGATTTGGTCTACAGTGCCGATGGGGTCTTCATTGGTTTCAATGTCCCATTGCATTAAGTCGTTGAGAATGTCAGTATTCCAATAATAGAAATAACTCATGGCTTCTTTCCCAAACATATTTGCATATTGAATTTCCAGGCTAAGAGAAGTCTTGTCATTAAGGCTTGGAGTATCATTGTCATCTGAACATCCCGTCCATATGCAGCTTCCTATCAGAAGCCATAGTATTCCTAAAAATGTTTTGCGCATAATAGATTTAGCATTTTAATGATTGAAATATAAAATCGAATACGGTATACAAAAGTAATAAAAAAGTGAGATAAACAAACGAATTGTCGTTGAATATTTGAATGGGGTGATAAAAAATCCGCGAAAGATGGTTGATAGCATCTTCGCGGATTCGATAAGAAAAAGGTTATTCTATTTCTCCCAGGGAATTTCCGTATTCCATTTCGCCTTGTACAACGAAGAATACATCATCCGGGTCGAAAGGACCCATCCCGTCTTTTTGGGCTTCACCGACTATGTAGTTTACAATTTCATCTTGGTCGATGTTGATGTAACCTTCTTCGTCGGGTTGAGCATCCAGACAGCCGCTGGTTGTATAATAATCTACTATCAGGTCGAGCATATAATACAGCTCGTCATCCGAGAATTTGCCTTTTAAATCCTGTGGCAAATAATTCTTAATAAATTCGATGGTCTTTTCATCGTCTTCATCTTCCAACAAGAAATCGTCATCCATTCCCATAGTTCAGTTGTTTTAAGATTAATACTATATTCACTTGTTAGTGAACGGATGGACAAGATGCCACCTTTTTAAGGTTAAGACCGGCTTTGCCGGGTATTTGTCAATCCGTTCACTAAGTGAAATCATTTCAGCAGGGCTTCGATTTTATCTCTCAGTGCCGATTTGGTCGTAGCTCCTACTTGTTTGTCCATTACTTTGCCATCCTTAATGAAAAGTACGGTCGGGATGTTACGTACACCGAATTGTGCAGGCAGTTCTGCATTTTCATCTACGTCACATTTACCGATGCTTACCGTATCTTTAAATTCTTCAGCCAACTCTTCAATGTAAGGAGCAATCATTTTGCATGGTCCGCACCAAGTTGCCCAAAAGTCCAATACTACAGGTTTCCCTTCAGCTACAATTGATTCAAAATTGTCATCTTTAATTGTCAGTGCCATAATTCAAATGTTTATTGTTATCAACAAAGTCTTCGCAAATATATACTAATTTATTTTATAGTCCAACAAAGGTTGGTTTTTTAAATAATTTACGAGGTTTTTATGAACTGAAATTTTCAAGGTGTGAGATAGCAGATTGACAAACATTTGTCCGTCTTCATCGCGTACAAAGAAATACAGTTCCGTATTCCCCGGATTTTCTTTTATCATCGGTCCTAGTTCCATTATCATTTCGTCATTGATAGCAGAGAGAGGCATCGTGACGGTTAGTTTCTCTATCAGACTGTCTTTGACTTCTGGCAGTAGTTCAATGCTGTTGACCTTTACTTCCCATTCGTCTGGCTTCCATTGTTTAGGTTGGCATTTGCCTTTCATGAAGAGGAACATTCCTTCAACGAAAAAATTCTTTTTATCTACCCATTCATTTCCGAAGAAAGCAAATTCTGCTGTTCCCGAATAGTCTTCTACTTTGGCGATGCCGTAAGGTTTTCCTGTACGGGTGTATCCTTCGCGTACGCCTGTAACAATGCCGCCCATTGTCAGGTCGTGGTTTTGCAACGGTGTCAGGTCTGCCAGTTGGTTCATGTGCGTGTTGCATACATCTTCCAGAATAACGGCAAATTCGTCGAGCGGGTGAGCCGACAGGTAGATGCCCACCAGTTCACGTTCTTTATTGAGTCGTTCCAGGTCGCTCCATGCCGGAGCATGGATGATTTCAGGAGTAGCTATTTCGATTTCTTCCGTATCTCCAAACAACGAATTGGAGGTAGCTGCTTTGTCCATCTGGTAACGGTTGCCATAACGGATTAGTGTTTCAACGAAAGTCTCTTCTTTGGCATTCTTGACAAAGAAGTCTTCCCGTTTGATATTTCCGAAACTGTCAAATCCACCTGCTAAAGCCAGATTCTCGATGTTCTTTCGGTTGCAGGCAGAAAGGTTGACACGTTGGACAAAATCGAAGATGTTTTTAAAGGGTCCGTTTTTCTCCCGTTCTGTCAAAATGCTTTGTACAGCCGATTCGCCTACTCCCTTGATGGCTCCTAAACCGAAACGGATATCTCCGTGATGGTTGACCGAGAACTTCAGGTTACTTTCATTTATGTCAGGTCCCAATACATTGATGCCTGTAGCCTTGCATTCATCCATCAGTTTGGTGATTTCGGTGATGTTCGAAATGTTCCGGCTCATAGTAGCCGCCATGTATTCTGACGGATAGTTGGCTTTCAGGTAGGCAGTCTGGTAGGCTACCCACGAATAGCAGGTAGCATGAGACTTATTGAATGCATACGAGGCAAACTTTTCCCAGTCTGCCCAGATTTTCTCCAGGATTTTCGGGTCGTGCCCGTTCTTTTTCCCTCCTTCAATAAACTTGGGTTTCATGTGATCCAGTTTGTCACGCAACTTTTTACCCATGGCTTTACGCAAGGCATCCGATTCGCCTCGGGTAAAGTCGGCAAGCAAACGTGACAGAAGCATCACCTGTTCTTGATATACCGTAATGCCATACGTATCCTTCAGGTATTTTTCCATGATAGGGATATCGTATTCTATCGGCTTTCTGCCATGCTTACGGTCGATGAAATCAGGAATGTAATCCATCGGTCCCGGACGATACAAGGCATTCATGGCAATCAGGTCCTCAAAAGTAGACGGTTGAAGTTCGCGTAGATATTTCTGCATACCAGCCGATTCAAACTGGAATGTACCGATGGTACGCCCGTCGCTATAGAGTTTATAGGTAGCTGGGTCATCAATGGGGATTTCATCAATATTCAGTTCAATTCCTTTACTGCTTCGGATATTTTCCAGTGCCTCTTTGATGATAGATAAGGTTTTCAGACCTAAAAAGTCCATTTTAATCAGTCCGGTTTCTTCAATGACCGAACCTTCGTATTGGGTTACCAGCATCTTTTCGCCTGTCTCTTTGTCATCGGCGGTACTGACAGGTACCCAGTCGGTAATATCATCCCGGCAGATGATGGTACCGCAGGCATGGACACCGGTATTACGGACATTCCCTTCCAGCATCTTGGCATACTTGATGGTATCCCGCAGGATAGGGTCGGGAGAAACTTCTGCTGCCTGCAGCTCTGGTACATAGGCAATGGCATTCGGCAGATTCAGCTTTTTGTCTGGAATCTTGTCGGGTACCAGTTTGCATAGTCTGTCCGATTCGGAAAGAGGAAGTTTTTGCACACGTGCCACATCCTTGATGGCCAGTTTAGTTGCCATGGTACCATAGGTGATGATGTGTGCCACTTTCTCTTGACCATATTTTTCAGTTACCCAGTTCAATACCCGTCCTCGTCCGTCATCATCGAAATCGACGTCGATATCCGGTAAGGAGATACGGTCGGGATTCAGGAAACGCTCGAACAGCAGGTCGTATTTTATCGGGTCTATCTGTGTGATGCCTAAGCAATAGGCTACAGCAGAACCTGCAGCCGAGCCACGTCCCGGACCTACAGACACATCCAACTGGTTGCGTGCAGCCGAAATAAAGTCTTGCACTATCAGGAAGTATCCCGGGAAACCCATGGTCTTCATGATATGTAGCTCAAATTTGATGCGTTCCTTTACTTCTTCGCTCAGGTTTTCTCCATAGCGTCGGTGTGCACCCTCGTAAGCCAGCTTTGCCAGGTAGTCGGCTTCCAGCTTGATACGGTACAGTTTTTCGTAGCCACCCAAACGGTCTATTTTGGCTTTGGCATCAGCTTCGCTCATGACGACATTTCCGTTTTCGTCTTGAGTAAATTCGTCAAACAGGTCTTTTTCTGTAAATTTCTGCCGGTATTGTTCTTCAGTTCCGAATTCTTCCGGAATAGAGAACGTAGGCATAATCGGTGCATGGTCTATGGAGTAGAATTCTACTTTATCGCATATTTCGCATGTATTGGCAAGCGCTTCGGGTACATCGCTGAATATTTCGTTCATTTCTTCACGCGTCTTCATCCATTCTTGTTTGGTGTAGAGCATACGTGTCGGGTCGTCCAGGTCTTTTCCTGTGCTCAGGCATATCAGGCGGTCGTGCGCTTCGGCATTTTCTTCGTCTACGAAATGCACGTCATTGGTGCACACCAGTTTAATGTCATATTTCTTGGCATATTCAATAAGTTTCTTATTGACCACTTCCTGTAGCTTGTAGGTCTCGTGATTCGCACGTGGAACCGTTGCTTTGTGGCGTTGCAGCTCCAGGTAATAGTCATCGCCAAACAGATTTTTATACCATTGAATCGCTTCTTCGGCTTCGGCAAACTGACCTGCCGTGATGCGTCGGGGCACTTCTCCTCCCAGACATGCCGAACAGATAATCAGTCCTTCGTGGTATTTTTCCAATTCTACCCGGTCGGTACGCGGACGCATATAGAAACCTTGTGTCCAGGCTTTCGATACCAGTTTGATAAGGTTGTGATAACCTTTCAGGTTCTTTGCCAGTACAATCAGGTGGTAACCGCTTTGGTCAGGTTTCCCATTTTTGTCGCTCAAACGCTTATGTGCCACATACATTTCACATCCAAGTATCGGCTTGAACAGTTTCTTCTTGGCTGCTTCCATCTGTTCGCGGTAAGCGGCTATTTCGGCTTCCGGATTATCCGATTCTTTCTTCCCGCTTTCCAGTTCCGCTATTTTTTTCTTCAGGTCTTTTATCTCACCGTTGGTACCGCTGTTTTTCTTATTTACATAGTTAAAGAATTCTTTGATGCCGAACATGTCTCCATGGTCGGTCACGGCGATGCCTTTCATCCCGTTTCCGATGGCTTTGTCTACCAGACGGGGGATAGATGCCTGTCCGTCTAGAATCGAGTATTGGGTGTGAACATGTAAATGAACAAAATCCTGCATAAGTTAATTGTATGATTAAATCCACTCCAAAGATACCGAGTTTATGGGAAGAATCAAAAAGTAATTTGCAAACAAGGCTGATTTTATTGAAAAAAAAAGAAAGAAAGTCGTAATTCTGAACGTCGTTTATTTGCAGGGTAGACAAATTAAATATATTTTTGCACACTGAATGAGTGTTGACCCCCATTGTTTTCAGATATGAATAAGATAAGAAAAAAGATAAAGAAGATTAGGTTGCATCAGGAAGGAACCCACATCCTGGTGAGTGCCGCCGTCATACTCCTTATTATTAATATAGGTCTTTATTGGGGGATAGCATGCAAATGGCCTTTTTATATCGTGGCTCTTGGCAGCCTTTTTCTGTATTCGATGATGGTTAACTTCTTTCGTTGTCCGATACGGTTGTTCAATAAGGATACCGAAAAGATTGTGGTTGCTCCTGCCGACGGAAGGATTGTGGTGGTAGAAGAAGTGGACGAGCATGAGTTTTTTCACGACCGCCGCCTGATGGTTTCCATCTTTATGGGCATAACCAATGTGCATGCCAACTGGTATCCCGTAGACGGGACTGTGACGCATGTATCGCATCAGAACGGACGCTTCCTGAAAGCATGGCTCCCGAAGGCAAGCACGGAGAACGAGCGTTCGACCATTGTGATAGAGACTCCCGAAGGGCATACCGTCATGGCACGTCAGATTGCGGGGGCAGTGGCACGGCGCATTGTGACATACGCCGAAGTAGGAGAAGAATGTTACATCGACGAGCACATGGGCTTCATCAAGTTCGGCTCGCGGGTCGATGTCTATCTGCCTTTAGGCACCGAGGTGTGTGTAAAGATGGGGCAGAAAACGGTCGGCAACCAGACGGTTATCGCCAAATTAAACTAACGAATAGGGAAGGAGGAAAGGAAAATGGCAAATGCAATTATCCGGAACATTCCGAATACACTCACTTGTTGCAACCTGTTTTCGGGTTGCATAGCCGCTTGTATGGCTTTTCAGGGAAACTATGCGGGGGCGCTTGCCTTTATCATCATCGGTGCTGTCTTCGATTTCTTCGACGGGATGGTGGCGCGTTTGCTGCATGTCTCGTCTCCTATAGGCAAAGAGCTGGATTCGCTTGCCGATGACATTACCTTCGGTCTGGCTCCGGCTGCGATTGCTTTTTCTTTGTTTCGCGAAGTCTATTATCCCGACTTTATCCAGTTTTTGCATCCGTTGTTGCCTTATACGGCATTCCTGATAGCGGTATTCTCAGGCTTGCGCTTGGCTAAATTCAATATTGATACGCGGCAGACCAGTTCGTTTATCGGTATGCCTACGCCTGCCAATGCCTTATTCTGGGGCTCGCTGGTGGTAGGCGAACATGCCTTTCTCACTTCCGAGCATTTCAATGCGCTCTACCTGCTGGTATTGGTCGTAGCGATGTCACTTTTGCTGGTGGCAGAGTTGCCCATGTTCTCGCTCAAGTTCAAGGATTTGTCGTGGAAGCATAACAAGGTGAGCTACATCTTTCTGATAGTCTCCATCCCCTTGCTCTTGATATTCCGTCTGAGCGGATTTGCGGCTATTATCGTCTGGTATATCCTGCTTTCCGTGCTGACTCGTAAAAAATCATAATACAACAATCGTTGGCACGGTTATTGTATTTAATAATAAAAACCAAAGCCAATAGCTATGTTTCATATTTTAGGATTCATATTTTTCTTTGTCCTGATAGTCTTGATTATCGGGCTGGTCTTGTTGTCTAAGATTGTCCGTGCGGTTTTCGGCTTCGGGCGCAAGATGACGGGGAACACAACGACTACGGGAAGTCAACAACATACTGCTTATTCAGAAGATACAAACCAAGGGAATAACGCTTCGCGGTTTACCCGGAAAAGCAAAGAGCGTCGCAAGAAAGTCTTCGATGACGACGAAGGGGAATATGTCGACTTTGAGGAAATCAAGAACAATGAAGAAACGGGAAAATGAAGAATGAAGAATTAAGAATGAAGAATCAGTTGATGTTTGCTTTCACCACAGATTAGCGCAGATTTTAATTCTTATTCTTCATTAATGCTCTCCGTGCGCTTTGCTTTCTCAAAAAGAAAAAACTTTGCGTCTCCGCGTCTCTGCGTTCGATATGATTAAACCGCAGATTCTTCATTCTTCATTTATAATTAATTTACTCTTCTTCTGCCAAATCTTGTATCGGCATCTGCCGTTTGATGGCTTCGCGGAAAGAAATGATGGTTTCCGAGCGTGAAAGCCCCAGCGGTTGCAGCTTGTCGTGAATGATATTCAGCAGATGGTGATTGTTTTTAGCGTAAATCTTGATAAACAAGTCATACTGCCCTGTGGTGAAATGGCATTCCACTACTTCGGGAATGAATTTTAACGCTTCTGTTACAGAGTCAAACTGTTCAGGGTCTTTCAGGTACAGTCCGATGTAAGCACAAGTCTCGTATCCGATTTTTTCCGGATCGATAATAAATTCAGAACCTTTCAAAATACCCAAGTTAGTCAGCTTTTGGATGCGCTGATGAATCGCGGCGCCCGATACGTTACATGCCCGCGCAACTTCCAGAAAAGGAATACGTGCATTGTCTGCTATCAATCGCAGAATCTGTTCGTCTAATTTGTCTAATTGATGATGTCCCATTTATTTTATTTTAATTTGATACAAATATAGCGATTTTTATTTCATATCTGTGTATATATACAACTTTTATCATGTTTTTTGCATGAATTTGCCAGATAGTCTTATCTTTGCATTGCTAAATAGATAGGTTATGAGAAAAAAAGCATTGTTTGCCCTCTTTATCTTGCCTTTTCTGTGGGGAAAGGCAAGTGCTCAAAGTTTCGATGAATACTTCACCGATAAAACGCTTCGTGTAGATTATTTGTTCAATGGAAATGCGCAGCAGCAGGCTATTAGTTTAGATGAACTGGTTTCGCTTCCCGGCTGGGCGGGGAGGCGTCATGCGCTCAGCCAGCTTCCTTTGGAAGGCAATGGCGATATTACCATGACCGATAAGGCGAGCGGCAAGGTTATTTACCGCACCTCGTTTTCCAGCCTCTTTCAGGAATGGTTGGGCGAAGAGGAAGCCAAGCATCTGACACGCGGTTTCGAAAACTCCTTCCTCCTGCCTTATCCCAAGCAGCAGGCAGTAGTGACCATACGCCTGAAGGATGCATACCGGAAGCCGTGTGCCGTATTGGAGCATGAAGTCAATCCCCAAGATATCTTGATTCATCAGCGTGGAGCGACGCGGGTCACTCCGCACCGTTATCTGTTGCAAAGCGGGTCGGCCAGCGAGTGCATCGATGTTGCCATTCTGGCAGAGGGATATACGGCAGACGAGATGGAGCTGTTCTATAAAGATGCGCAGGATGCTTGCGATGCCATCTTTGCCCATGAACCCTTCAAGCATCTGAAGGACCGTTTCAATGTCGTTGCGGTGGAATCGGTTTCACAAGATAGCGGAGTCAGCATTCCCCGTCAGGGAGAATGGAAGAATACAGCGGTCAGTTCGCATTTCGATACGTTTTATTCCGACCGTTATCTGACGACCCGTTCGGTGAAAGCCATGCACAACTGGCTGGCAGGCATTCCGTACGAACACATTATTATATTAGCCAATACCGATACCTACGGAGGCGGGGGCATTTACAACGCTTATCTGCTGACCACCGCCCACCATGCGATGTTCAAGCCCGTGGTGGTGCACGAGTTCGGCCATAGCTTCGGAGGGCTTGCCGACGAATATGCTTATGATGAGGCTCCCAGTCCGCTTTATCCTTACGAGGTAGAACCCTGGGAACCGAATATCACCACTTTGGTAGATTTTGCCGGCAAGTGGAAAGACCTGGTGCCCGAAGGTACCCCGGTTCCGACACCGGTAGAAACCGATTCTACTTTGATTTATACGAAAGTAGGTCTGTATGAGGGAGGAGGCTATACGAAAAAAGGCATCTATCGGCCTACTACCGAATGCCGGATGAAAATCAACGAGGCACCCCGTTTCTGTCCGGTATGCGAACGTTCGCTCGAAAGGCTCATCCGCTTTTATACCGAATAGGAGGGGAAGCGTAATGCATATAGCTCCGTGGCGCGACGCAGCTAGCTGCGTTGGCCGATGCAGCTAGCTGCGTTCCCGATAAGATTAATAATCTTACAGCTTGAAGATTAATAATCTTACAGGCGGAAGATTAATAATCTTACACGGAAAGGAGTATAAAGGCATAAAGGTTGAGAGCGTAATTCACGCATAACTTAATTACCTTCTCCGTGTCTCTGTATTCAACTAAAAAAACTCATAAACTTAAGAACTCACAAACTCAAGAACTTAAAAACTCAAAAACTCAAGAACTTAAAAACTCAAAAACTCAAAATCTTATGCTAACATTTACACGCATCAACACCCGGCATCCCCATTATCCGTTCGTAGAAGAATTATTGCACCAGTCTTTCCCCTTGGAAGAACGGAGGGACGATGAAGACCAGCGCCGCAATACCGATACCAACGAACGGTTTTACTGCTACCTGCTGACCGATACGGACGAAAGCGGGAAGGAAGAACTTATCGGTCTGATTACCGTATGGAAGCTGGACGGTTTTTATTATGCCGAACACCTTGCCACCTCTCCCCAGGTACGCAATCGGGGATACGGACGTCAGGTGATGGAGGCGCTGAAAGCACATTTGTCGGACAACCCTATTATTTTGGAAGTGGAGCGTCCTGAAGACGAGATGAGCCGCCGGCGTATCGGGTTTTACCAGCGGTGCGGTTTCCAGTTGTGTACGCAAGACTATCACCAGCCACCTTACCGGGAAGGAGGCAAAGGCTTGCCGCTTTACCTGATGTATGCGGGAGCCGACGAGATAGATTCGCGCTATCCGCAGATACGCGATGAAATTTACCGGAATGTCTATGGCGTGAACGTATGAACATTTCTTCCGTACAGATTGTTTTATTTAACAGGCAAGATACTTGGTTATTGCGTAATTATTAGTATCTTGCCTTCTCTTTTATAGGAAAGAAACCAGATGTTTAATTAAAAAGTGGAAAAATATGAAAAGCTGGAAAATTGAAGCCGTCATTTTGGCTCTCGGTCTGTTTTTATTAGGAATTTTCATTCAAAGAGGTTTGAGCGATTTTGCCGAAAGAGGACGCAGTGTAAACGTGAAAGGACTTGCCGAAAGGGAAGTGCCTGCCGATAAGGTGACATGGCCCTTGGTGTACAAAAGCCTGGGCAACGACTTGACTGCGCTTTACGATGACATCAAGCGTTCGAACCAGACTATCTTGGGATTCTTGAAAGAGAAAGGGCTTTCTGAAACGGAAATCAGTGTCAATGCGCCGGAGATTATCGACCTGCAGGCAGAGCGCTACAGCAACAACGAGTCACCTTACCGCTATAATGTGACTTCGGTGATAACGGTCACCTCGATGAAGGTGGATTTGGTGCGCAAACTTGTCAGCGAGCAAGGCGAATTGCTGAAGCGGGGCATCGCCATCACGGGAGGAGACTACCGTTACAATGTGTCGTATGAATACACCAGCCTGAATAAAATCAAGCCGGAGATGATAGAAGAAGCTACGAAGAACGCCCGCGAGGCAGCCGAGAAATTCGCCAAGGATTCGGAAAGCGAGTTAGGCAAGATCCGTCATGCCAATCAGGGGCAGTTCAGCATCAGCGACCGTGATGCCAATACACCTTATATTAAAAAGGTGCGGGTAGTGACCACCATAGAATATTCGCTGGAGGATTAAAAAAACGGTTAAATGTTTTCACTTTCAGGAAATTGTTATACCTTTGCACCCGATTTAGATCCATATAAAGTCTAACACAATTAATTAATTAAACAACTTATTTTTATTTAATGGAAAATTTAAAAGACGTACATCCTATTGAGGACTTCAACTGGGATGCTTATGAAAGCGGTGAAGCAGTAGCAAACGTAAGCAAGGAAGAGCAGGAAAAGGCTTACGACAACACCTTGAACAAGGTAGGCGACCATGAGGTAGTTGACGGTACTGTAATCGCAATGAACAAACGCGAGGTTGTAGTGAACATCGGCTACAAGTCGGACGGTATCATTCCGTTGAGCGAATTCCGCTACAATCCCGATTTGAAGGTAGGTGACACTGTGGAAGTGTACATCGAAAACCAGGAAGACAAGAAAGGTCAGTTGATCTTGTCTCACAAGAAAGCTCGCGCTACCCGTTCTTGGGACCGTGTCAACGCAGCTCTCGAAAACGAAGAAATTATCAAGGGTTACATCAAGTGCCGTACGAAAGGCGGTATGATTGTAGACGTATTCGGCATCGAAGCGTTCTTGCCGGGCTCTCAGATTGATGTGAAACCTATCCGCGACTACGATGTATTCGTAGGCAAGACAATGGAATTCAAGGTTGTCAAAATCAACCAGGAATTCAAGAACGTTGTTGTTTCTCACAAGGCGCTTATCGAAGCCGAACTGGAACAGCAGAAGAAAGAAATCATCAGCAAACTCGAAAAAGGCCAGGTACTGGAAGGTACTGTCAAAAATATCACTTCTTACGGTGTGTTCATCGACTTGGGCGGCGTAGACGGTTTGATTCACATTACCGACTTGTCTTGGGGCCGTGTAAGCGATCCGCATGAAGTTGTACAGCTCGACCAGAAGCTGAACGTCGTTATCCTTGACTTCGATGATGAAAAGAAACGTATCGCTTTGGGTCTGAAACAACTGACTCCGCATCCGTGGGATAGCCTTGACCCGAACTTGAAGGTAGGCGACCACGTGAAAGGTAAAGTTGTCGTTATGGCTGACTATGGAGCATTCGTTGAAATCGCTCCGGGCGTAGAAGGTCTGATTCACGTATCTGAAATGTCTTGGTCACAACACTTGCGTTCGGCCCAAGACTTCATGAAGGTGGGTGACGAAATCGAAGCCGTTATCCTGACACTCGACCGTGAAGAACGTAAGATGTCTTTGGGTATCAAACAACTGAAACCGGATCCATGGGAAACTATCGAAGAGAAGTATCCCGTAGGTTCTAAGCACACTGCCAAGGTACGCAACTTCACTAACTTCGGTGTATTCGTAGAAATCGAAGAAGGTGTAGACGGTTTGATTCACATCTCTGACCTGTCTTGGACGAAGAAAATCAAACACCCGTCAGAATTCACTCAAATCGGTGCCGACATCGACGTAGTTGTATTGGAAATCGACAAGGAAAACCGTCGTCTGAGCTTGGGCCACAAGCAGTTGGAAGAAAATCCTTGGGATGTATTCGAAACTGTATTCACTGTAGGTTCAGTTCACGAAGGACGTATCATCGAAATGTTGGATAAGGGTGCCGTTATCGCATTGCCTTATGGTGTAGAAGGTTTCGCTACTCCGAAACACCTGGTAAAAGAAGACGGTTCTCAAGCTCAGCTGGATGAAAAACTTCCGTTCAAGGTTATCGAATTCAACAAAGACGCTAAGCGTATCATCTTGTCTCACAGCCGTATCTTCGAAGATGCTCAGAAGGCTGAAGAAAAGGCAGAAAAGAAAGCTAAGCGTGCAGCTAAGAAAGAAGAAACTCCAATGATTCAGAACCAGGCAGCTTCGACTACACTGGGTGACATCGATGCTTTGGCTGCATTGAAAGAACAACTGGAAGGAAAGAACAACAAATAATTTTTCTTCATACTTTTATAAGGAAGGGATACGCTTTCGGGTGTATCCCTTTTTTTAATGTTTTTTCTGCTTACTTTCCAGCTCAAAGGCTTGGTTATATGGAAGAAAAGCTGTAATTTTGCAGCCGATTTAGTCCGTGGAGGTAGAGAAGTGGTCTTGGAGAAAGGTCCACCTTGCGGAGAAAACCCGTTTAATAGTAAAAAAGAAATGTACGTAATTGTAGAAATTAACGGTCAGCAGTTCAAAGTAGAAGAAGGAAAGAAACTCTTTGTTCAGCACATTCAAAACGCAGAAAGCGGTGCAACTGTTGAATTTGACAAAGTTTTGTTGGTAGACAACAACGGTGAAGTAAAAGTAGGCGCTCCTACCGTAGAAGGAGCCAAAGTGGTTTGCGAAGTAGTTTCTCCGCTGGTAAAAGGCGACAAAGTACTGGTATTCCACAAGAAGAGAAGAAAAGGCTACAGAAAACTGAACGGTCATCGTCAACAGTTTACTGAATTGACCATCAAACAAGTTATTGCTTAATCATTAAAAAGTAGAAGAAAATGGCACATAAGAAAGGTGTAGGTAGTTCTAAGAACGGCCGTGAATCGGCAAGTAAGAGATTAGGCGTAAAGATATTCGGCGGTTCAGCTTGCAAAGCTGGTAACATCATTGTTCGTCAGAGAGGTACTGTTCACAACCCGGGCAACAATGTAGGTATGGGAAGTGACCATACACTTTACGCATTGGTAGACGGAACCGTATGTTTCAAGAAAGGCCGTGAAAACAAGAGCTATGTATCTGTAGTTCCGGCTTCGGCTGAAGCATAATCCGCAGGAAAATGTATTTGGAAGGGAGACTCCTCGAAAGGGTCTCCTTTTTTGTTTCTTATAACAGGCTCCGCAGGTCGTCCATAATGGCTGTGTGCGGATAAGCTGCCAGTTCTTCGCGTGTAGTAGTGCCGTGAAGCACACCTGCAAAGTCGACACCGGCAGCACGGGCGGTTTCTGCATCCACGGTGCTGTCTCCTATATATAAGGTAGCGGCTTTTTCCGTGTGCAGCTTCTCAAGAGCCAGGTATACACCTTCGGGCGAAGGCTTGGGCGTCTGTACGTCTTCGCCGCCTATAATGATGTCGATGGTACCTGCAGGAAGTGCATGGCCCAACAGTTCCATGATGCGGTAACGGTATTTGGTCGAGATGATGCCTATTTGCGCTCCACGTGCTTTCAGCGCTGTCAATACCTCTGCTGTTTCAGGGAAAAGGCGGGTATTGGCTGTCATATATACATCGGCTTCTTTCACATATTCTTTCCGGTAGGCTTCGAGGGTGTCCGAGTCGGTTATCCCGCTAAGGATGGAGAACGATTCTACCAGTGTCTTGCCGATGGTCCGTTTGATTTCCTCATCACTGATACCCGTATGGTAATGCCGGTCGAGTACATGGCGGTAACACATGACAATGCCTTTCGAGGAGTCTGCCAAGGTATAGTCGAAGTCGAAAAGATAAGTTTGGTATATTGGGGAATAACGATTCTCTTTTTTGTTGTTCATTGTTCTACTTGTTTTTAAATTGTCAGATATCTTCATTGATTGTTCTGCTGTTTTATATCTTTTCATACGGTTTGCAAAAATAGTGAGAATTTTTTAATTTCTTAATTACCCCTTCATGTTTCAATGCCATCTAATGTTTATCTTTGAGATAAATAACAAAGGATTATGTTGCATCTCATATTAGGCCAGAGATTACGTGAAGTGCCCCATGCTTTTATGAACTTGGCTGGGCGAAGTGCCAGAATGTGTTTGAGAGATAGATACCGTGAAAGTGCGGTCGTGTATGACGTTGTTTAACGAAGTAGCAACCGATGATTTATTTTTATTTTTCAGGCTCTTAATTAGCTAATAAAAAATAATAGGCTGACGGAATTACAATCGATAAAACGATGAGTACTCCGATGGCACCAATTATTTTTGCCGCTTTTTTGTAATTGTGTATAGCCAATGCTGTAGAGAGCATAAACAATATTGTCGAGAGTGGACCGAGAACCACAAACAACAAAATATTAACCGTACCGTAAGATATTCCTGTGTCCGTACTGAAATATTCCATTGCGTTGATGCACCGCTGGCATAGCAAATCGCAAAAATGCATAAACTCTTCCATTGTTTTTCCGGTTTTTAGTGTTTAGACAGGTTCTTAACCCATGTAATTGGCTGTTCTTATGAATTCTCCTTTGTTGTAGCACAAATATAGGAACTTGTTTACGTACGTGCAAATATAATTGGTTAATTATTAAGTATTAAAGAGAGGACAACTTGTATATTCTGTCTGATCGGGTTATTGCCGATACAAGTGAATCCCATTCATCTTGTGATTATCAGTTTAAGGTAAAGATAATCATTCCTTTTGATTTGAATTACCAATGCTTTGGTTTTAATATATGAAAATAGAGTATGGAGATGGAAAGCTCCATGAGAATAATTGTTACAGAATAGGTTTAAGCACTTCAACTCTCATTCCTAAAGCATTTATTATCCTGTAAAAAGTAGCTACACTGGAGGTTATCAGCCCTTTTTCAATGCGTGAGATATATGATTTTGTAACATGCAGTCGTTCCGCCAATTCAGATTGTGTCATTTTAGCTTCTTTTCTGGCATCCAACAAAATCTGGCTGGTATAAAATGCATAAGCCTCTTCGTCAAACTTAGCACGCTCCTGAGTCCCTTCTTTTCCGTACTTTTGTTCAAGTACTGCACTGTAGTCATTTATTTGATGATTGTTTGTCTGCATAATACGCCTCCTTTATTTTTAGTGCCTTTTCTATTTCTGAAACGGGTGTTTTTTGTTAAGGTAGAGATAAGCCTCTTAAGATAACCGCCGTATGTTATAATCTTCCTTTTCGTTCTGCAAAAGTGGTAAAAGTTTCAATATAATGCAACTTTAATCTCTGTTTCTTTCCATTCATTATTCTCTGAAACTTCTTTATCCGTTGGGTATGGACGAAACGAAAAATCCCCATAACTCAGCGAGTTACAGGGATTTTATGTCAAATCAAAAATGTTATGTCCTAATGGATTACTTGTTCAGAGCAAGAGCTACGTTAACGGCGCAAGCTACTGTACATCCTACCATCGGGTTGTTACCGATACCCAGGAAGCCCATCATTTCTACGTGAGCGGGAACTGATGAAGAACCTGCGAACTGAGCGTCTGAGTGCATACGGCCCATGGTGTCGGTCATACCGTAAGAAGCGGGACCTGCAGCCATGTTGTCCGGGTGAAGTGTACGGCCTGTACCACCACCTGATGCTACCGAGAAATAAGGTTTGCCGGCAAGTACACGTTCTTTCTTGTAAGTACCTGCAACCGGGTGCTGGAAGCGGGTCGGGTTAGTAGAGTTACCTGTGATAGATACGTCTACATTTTCGTGCCACATGATAGCAACACCTTCGCGAACGTCGTCAGCGCCGTAGCATTTTACTTTCGCACGCGGACCGTCTGAATACGGAGTTTCTTTTACGATGTTCAGTTCGCCGGTGAAATAGTCGAACTTAGTCTGAACGTAAGTAAAGCCGTTGATACGAGAGATAATCATAGCGGCGTCTTTGCCCAGACCGTTCAGGATGCAACGCAACGGATTCTGACGAACTTTGTTTGCCATTTCAGCAATCTTGATAGCACCTTCGGCAGCAGCGAATGATTCGTGACCTGCCAAGAAAGCGAAGCATTGAGTTTCTTCGCGGAGCAGACGTGCTGCCAGGTTGCCATGACCCAAACCTACCTTACGGTCGTCGGCTACAGAACCCGGGATACAGAACGATTGCAAACCGATACCGATAGCTTCGGCAGCGTCGGCTGCGTTCTTGCAACCTTTCTTCAGCGCGATGGCGCAACCTACTACGTAAGCCCATTTAGCGTTTTCGAAGCAGATGCCCTGAGTTTCCTGACAAGTCAGGTACGGGTCGAGTCCTGCTTCGTCACAGATCTTGTTAGCTTCTTCAATGTCTTTGATGCCGTTTTCGTTCAATGCAGCGAGAATCTGCTTCATACGACGGTCTTGACTTTCAAACTGTACTGGTCTAATCATAATCTGTGTCCTCCTATTATTCTTTACGTGGGTCAATATATTTAACTGCGCCTTGTTCGGGTTTGAAGCGACCGTACGTGCCGGTAACTGCTTTCAACGCTTCGTTAGCGTCTACACCCTTTTTAACCTGTTCCATGAACTTGCCCATGTGAACATATTCATAACCGATAACCTGGTTGTCTTTGTCGAGAGCCATACGGGTGATATAGCCTTCGGTCAGTTCCAGATAGCGGGTACCTTTGGCTTTTGTGCCATACAATGTACCAGTCTGGCTGCGGAGACCTTTACCCAAGTCTTCCAGTCCTGCACCGATCATCAAGCCGCCTTCTGAGAAAGCTGACTGGGTACGACCGTATACAATCTGCAGGAACAGTTCACGCATAGCTGTATTGATAGCGTCGCAAACCAAGTCGGTGTTCAGTGCTTCCAGGATAGTCTTGCCCGGAAGGATTTCAGATGCCATAGCTGCAGAGTGGGTCATACCCGAGCAACCGATGGTTTCTACCAGACATTCTTCGATGACGCCTTCCTTTACGTTCAGGGTCAGCTTGCACGCACCTTGCTGGGGAGCACACCATCCCACACCGTGGGTCAAACCTGAAATGTCTTTGATTTCTTTTGCTTGAATCCATTTCCCTTCTTCAGGAATGGGAGCCGGACCGTGATTGGGTCCTTTTGCGACACAACACATGTGTTCTACTTCCTGTGAATAAGTCATATTCGTTACGTTTTATTGAGTAATAAAAAATAAGTAGTCAATAGGGCTTCGGATGGAAGTTTCTTCTCCGAATCCGCACGCAAAGTTAGTCGTTTTATTGATTTGTGCAACGTCTCGCAACGAACTTTTTGTTACATTTTAATGATATTTTTTATGTCAATCGCCGTTTTGCTAACTCAACTTGGCAAAATCTTTTCCGTATGTGGAGGGAAAGCTGTATCTTTGCACCGTGATTCTTCTATACTTATATATAGGTAGCCACGTGTAGGTAGGGGAATCCGGTTAAAATAAAGATTATGGCAGAAACAAAGATTACAGTAAGCGACGAAGCGTTGCGCCGGGCGGCAGGCGAAGGGATGGATGCATTCTTGCAGGTGTTTACCGACCGCTACCTGGAAGTGACAGGCGGGCAGGTCAGTGCCGAAACGATGCCTTTGCTCAACGGATGGCAGCACACGCTTTTGGGATACCGCCTGTTTTGTGAAGAGGTGAACGAAGGCGGGTTCGTGCAGCTTATCCAGAACGGATACGGTCCGTATATCTTCCTCAATCCCTTTGCCAAGGCGATGCGCCTGATGGGGGCGAAAGAGTTTTCGAAGCTGATATACGAGGCGAAGAAGATTTACGACGTGCATCGTGACGACCTGGAGCGGGAGCGTGACGAGGACGAGTTTATGGCAATGTATGAACAATACGAGGTGTTCGACGACCTCGAAGAACAGTTCATGGACATGGAAGAGGAAGTGACCGAACAAGTGGCATGCTACGTAGACGAGCACTTGGAACAGTTTGCCGGGATAATGAAGGATGAAGAGTGAAGAATAGGCGACGTACCTTCGTAGGACAGGGCATATAGGTGCGTGTGCCGGTGCATATACTTCCGTCGGGTCATGCAGATAGGTGCATGTCACGATGAGGGCGTTTTGTTCGGAAACAGATGTTAAAATTCTGAAAAGGATGCAGTGATTTCACTCTCTTTGCATTCTACTTAAAAAAGTTTATCTAATTAATTGCAAAATCAAATAAAAAGAAGAACATGAAAAAGTTTAAATTGAGCGTGCTGGCTATGGCATTGGTGTCGATGTTGGGATTTACTTCTTGCTTGGATAGTGGAGATTCGGGTCCGAATACAGCGGCATCTTTTCTTAAAGTAAGAAATTCAATGGGGTATACTACATTTGAAGATGCGTCTGGTTTTCAATATATACCTACTAAAACATTAACGACTTCTCCTACTTCACGTTTGGCGTTTCTTTATTTTGAAATAGATACAAGTACATTAACGCAGGAATCGACATCGGCAGATATTACTTTGTTGCAAAATCCTATTTATTTAAGAGAAATGAATACTGCATTATCTTCTGTTCCAGAAGAAGAGGTAACAGTTGCATTATATGGTATTCCATCGAATGGATGCGCTATATGGGGGAAATATGAATTTTTGATTATGACACCGAATTTTTATCTTAAAAAAGGAACGACTACTTCTAATTTAAATTCAGAACTACCTAACCATCGTTTAACGGTTTATTATGATTCTACAGAAAAAGAAGTTGCTAATGGAACACTTAGATTGCATATTCGTTATCGTATTGCTAATGCTGATATGACGGATGATAATTGGGGACAGGATTATAATGTTCAATATAGTGAATATGTATTTATTGATTTGGCATCAATAATATCTGCTTATAGAAATAATAATGAGAATGAATATCCGACGCGTATAGAATTGGAATATGAAATGTATAATGCTTATTCTGCAACTTCGGATTCGTCAAAAAAGACCTCTCAGACGATTGCTATAGAAAAGCAATATTTGCCTGATATGTCGGAAACGGAAGAATAATCTGTATTACACAGTAGCCGGGCAAAGTATTCTGTCCGGCTTTTATTAATAAAAATGAAAATTTGACTTAAAATTGATAGTGTATGAAAACAATTTGTTTGAGTGTTTTATCAATTCTTTTATGTTTGAGTGTAAGTTCTTGTGAAAAGGAAGATTTCAATTTGACTGAGAATGTGGCAAATGATTTTAATGCTACATTAAGTCGGAGTAACAATGATTTTAATCCTCTATCTGAACTAAGTGATAATGATGTAATTATTTATATTAAAAATAAAGGTAAAGGTGATCCTTATATGTCTACAATTACAATGTCTGGTAATTATTTCGCTCAAATGGAGAAAGAAGATGATGACTCAGGTAGGCAAAGATGGTTATTAATTGGTAATGCTATACGTTCGGTTTCTCCTCAAAATTTTGTGGTTAATTTGGGAAGTAAGGGTGAATCCTTTTGTCCAATTATGTCTCCATTTCCTTTAATGGGCTTGAATTATGCTAGAATTACAGCAATACCTAATGCTCAATATTATTATATTACAATAGGTATACCGATAAATGATGGTGAAATTGTAGGAACAATACCAACGTTTAAAACAGCTTATATGCAACGTCAATCTTCGGGAAGTAATGATTTGATATATGGATACTCTAATACTCCAGATTGGGCAAAATGGGAAATAGTTCTTTATGGAAATTATACGATAGAAGATATAGAATACACGCTTTACGATGGAGGTGGCTTGGATAGTTCTTCGGTAGTAGTGGATAGATTTGAGGTAGATAATTTAAATTCGGCTGTTCCTATAAAGCGAAGTAAGACAGTTACAACCACGGTAGAAGAAACTTCTACATTTTCATCAACGGAAGGCGTATCTACTTCGTCTTCTGTTTCTTCGAACACAAGTGTTGGTCTGCCTGCTGTAGAAGGAATAAGCATCAATATGGGAAATTCAATTTCGGCTTCCAATACCAATACAACGTCTTTTGCACAAGGCGAAACGAAGCGCACCACTCGGACTATAACGGAAACGTATGAAGTGGAAGTGCCTGCTTATACCTATTACAAATTAGATGTGATAATGAAATCTTATTCAATGAACCTAAGATATGTAGCAACATTGAGAGGAGAAGATGGTACGACATTCAGGGTTAAAGGAACGTGGAGAGGAGTTCAAGCTACAGGTACATATTTGAAATCGACAAGTCAAGTTGCAGGAGAGATTAAATATGTGAAAAGAATTATTGAATAACTATTTTTAAGTGCATAAATGTAAAGCCGGACGATTTTTGTCCGGCTTTTATTTTGAAATGTGCAGGGCTTTCTTCATATTTGCAGGCAGGTAAGAAACCGCGTCGGCTTTGTCCGGAGAAAACTTCCGGAGCTAAAGCTCGGACGGCATGAAAAACGAATTTGTAAAGGAATAGTATATGAAACGAATAAAAATCGGGATGCTTGCCGTGGCGCTGGCGTCGGTGTTAGGGCTTTCTTCTTGTCTGAACAAGGGGGAGAATGGCGGCACATTCAGTAACAACGAAATCATGAAGGCTGATCCTTTGACGGGGACTTATATCAGTCAGTTGGGGTATAAGGTCAGACCCCTGAATGTGTCTGATATGGCAGGACTGTCTCTTACTTCCGACTATATCCAGTTGCACTACACGTATGATTACACTCAGGACATGTCGGACGGCGAAGTGGAAGCCACGGTTTATGGCTATTCGTTGATAAGCGAAGGGAGAATGCTTCCGCAAGCTCCAGTGGCGGGCGACGGCAATATGCCGGTGTCGGATATAGAGATGGCTTCGAATAATCCCAATTATTATTTCTATAAGCTGGAAGATATGTTCTTGCCCATCGAATTTTTCGTACGGGCGGATGTGGATATGAACAATATGGAAGAACGTGAAGCGGAGATGGCGACTCATCAGTTCTCCTTATATTATAAGGCGGACAATGATTTTTCGGAAAACGGCATGACGTTGCATTTGCGCCACTTCGTGCAGGACCGGGAGGCGGATGATACGTTCTCGAAACCTTCGGGAGGATGGTGGCATTTCAATTTGATAGATGCGTTGAACTATTACCGCAGGCAATATGGCAAGGCGCCTGAGAAGATAATCATTTCGTATGAGCAAAATACACGTGATGCAAGCTATGACGGAAATTCGGTTTCCGAACGTACGGTAACTGTTGACTATAAAAGCATGGCGGAAGCTTATAATGCCGCGGTCGGAAGCGGAAGCAGGGCTTTGCATCTGCTGATGAAATGAGGTATCGGGTATTTTTAGGATTTGTTCATATCCTTGTTTCCGCTTTTTTTGTACATTTGCATTTCAAGAAAGAGAGAAACGGATATGTATAAAGGATTATTTCATCAAATCGTCTCCCTGCTTTCGGCACCGGGAGAGGCTTGGGACAAAATAACGGAGCGTGGAGGTGCGCGCGACATCCAGTCGGGCTTTGTCTATCCGTTGATAGGCTTGTGCGGACTGTCGGAGTTTATCGGCACATTTATCGGGAGAGACCTTTCATCGTTGATGTTTCAGTTGGCATTGACCCGTTGTTGTGCCATTGCGGTGGCGCTGTTCGGCGGATTCTTCCTTTCCTCTTATCTGCTCAACAAGCTGAACATGGGCTGGCTGAAGCGGGGCGACGCGTATCGGAAGATGCAGGTCTTTGTAGGCTATTCGATGGTGGTCACCTTCGTGCTCGACATCATCAGCGGTCTGGTTTCGATAGCCTTGCTCCACTGGATATTGCAGATTTATACCCTTGTAGTGGTGTTCGAGGGGGTGCGCCGCTGGCTGGATGTGCCCCAACGTCTGCAGATGGCGTTCACCATTGTGGCTACGCTCATTATCCTGATTTGTCCGGCACTCATTGAATATCTGTTTAATCGATTATCTGTAATTTTGAACTGATGAAAACAAACGCAAGCAATATAAATATCAAGAACAAACGTGCCTCGTTCGATTATGAGTTTATTGATACCTATACGGCGGGCATCGTGCTGACGGGGACGGAAATCAAGTCTATCCGCCAAGGCAAGGCGAGCCTGGTCGACACGTTCTGTTTCTTTTCGCGCGGCGAATTGTGGGTGAAGAACATGCACATCGCCGAATATTTCTACGGCTCGTATAACAATCATGCGGCGCGGCGCGACCGTAAGCTGCTGCTTACAAAGAAAGAGCTCCGCAAGCTGGAGCGCACTTCGGCAGAACCGGGATTCACCATCGTGCCCACCCGTATGTATATCAACGAGAAGGGATTGGCGAAAGTGGTCATCGCCCTTGCCAAAGGCAAGAAGCAATACGACAAGCGTCAGAGCCTGAAGGAGAAAGAAGACAAGCGGATGATGGACCGGATGTTTAAAAGATAAATATAAGTTGACGAGTTGACAAGGTGACAAGTTAACAAGGTTTTGAATTGTTTATTGAGGGTTTTCGAACCTTGTATCCTTGTCAACTCGTCAACTTGTCACCTAAAAAGATACACATGAAAACAATACAAGAGCAGATAGACGAACGTATTTTGGTGCTCGACGGCGCGATGGGTACCATGATTCAACGATACGGCTTGACGGAAGATGATTTCCGGGGCGAGCGTTTCCGTGAGTTGCCCGGACTGCTGAAGGGGTGTAACGATATCCTGTGCCTGACCCGTCCCGATATCATCGAGGACATCCATCGGAAGTACCTCGAAGCCGGTGCGGATATCATCGAGACCAATACATTCAATGCCACTTCGGTATCGATGGCGGATTATCACCTGCAAGCCTATTGTGCGGAAATCAATCGCGAGGCGGCATGCCTGGCACGCCGGTTGGCTGACGAATATACGGCAAAGAATCCTGCGAAGCCCCGTTGGGTGGCAGGTTCGGTAGGGCCTACGAACAAAACCTGTTCGATGAGCCCCGATGTGAATAATCCGGCTTACCGTGCGCTGACCTTCGACGAGCTTGCCGATGCCTATCGCGAACAGATGGTCGCCCTGATTGAGGGCGGTGTCGACACCCTGTTGATAGAAACTATTTTCGATACCTTGAATGCCAAAGCGGCTCTCTTTGCCGCCGGCGAGGCGATGCGGGCATGTGGGCGTAAAGTACCCTTGATGCTTTCGGTCACCGTTTCGGATATAGCCGGGCGTACCCTTTCGGGTCAGACCCTCGATGCGTTTCTGGCTTCGGTGCAGCATGCGGATATATTCTCGGTCGGTTTGAACTGTTCGTTCGGCGCCAGGCAATTGAAGCCTTTTCTGGAACAATTGGCACGCCGGGCTCCTTATTATATCAGTGCTTATCCCAATGCCGGGCTTCCCAACACGCTGGGACAGTACGACCAGACACCCGAAGAGATGGAAGCCGAAGTGAAGGAATACATAGACGAAGGACTGGTGAACATCATCGGCGGATGTTGTGGCACGACCGAAGCCTATATCAGTCGGTTTGCTTCGCTGGCGGAAGGCAGAGAACCTCACCGTCGGGTTGCTGAACCGAAGTATCTATGGCTTTCGGGACTGGAATTGCTGGAAGTTTCTCCCGAAATCAATTTTGTCAATGTGGGCGAGCGGTGTAATGTGGCTGGCTCGCGCAAGTTCCTGCGCCTGATTAACGAAAAGAAATACGATGAGGCGTTGTCTATAGCCCGCAAGCAGGTGGAAGACGGTGCGCTGGTCATTGATGTGAATATGGACGACGGTTTGCTGGACGCTGCCGAAGAGATGACAACGTTCCTCAACCTGATAGCTTCGGAGCCTGATATCGCGCGCGTACCTATTATGATAGACTCTTCGAAATGGGAAGTGATACTTGCCGGATTGAAATGTGTGCAGGGAAAAAGCATCGTCAATTCCATTTCGCTGAAGGAAGGCGAAGAAACCTTTATCGCTCATGCCCGTGCGGTGAAGCAATATGGGGCGGCGGTTATCGTCATGGCTTTCGACGAGAAAGGACAGGCGGATACCTACGAACGTAAGATTGAAGTATGCAGCCGTGCCTATCGTATCCTGACGGAGCAAGTAGGTTTCCGTCCGCAGGATATCATCTTCGACCCGAATGTATTGGCGGTAGCAACGGGAATGGAAGAGCATGCCAATTATGCTGTCGATTTTATCCGTGCTACAGGGTGGATACGCCATAACCTGCCGGGAGCACACGTCAGCGGAGGAGTGAGCAATCTTTCGTTTGCCTTCCGGGGAAATAATTACATTCGTGAGGCTATGCATGCCGTATTCCTTTATCACGCCATTGCCCAAGGCATGGATATGGGTATTGTCAATCCGGCATCATCGGTACTCTATACCGATATCCCTGCCGATATCTTGGAGCGTATCGAAGATGTGGTGCTGAACCGTCGTCCCGATGCAGCCGAACGTCTGATTGAGACAGCCGAGAAGCTAAAGGCAGAAAAGGAAGGAAACGGAACAAGTGCAGGTGTGTCGTCACACCTGGCTTGGCGGGAAGATACAGACGTAGAATCTCGTCTGCAATATGCGTTGGTGAAGGGCATCGGCGATTATTTGGAAGAAGACCTCCACGAAGCATTGGAGAAATATCCCAATGCGGTGAACATCATCGAGGGACCGTTGATGGCAGGAATGAATCACGTGGGCGAACTCTTCGGCTCGGGAAAGATGTTCTTGCCGCAAGTGGTGAAAACCGCGCGTACGATGAAGAAGGCAGTTTCAATTTTGCAACCTTACATTGAAGCTCAAAAGAAAGAAGGAGCGAAGAAGGCGGGGAAAGTGCTGGTGGCTACGGTGAAAGGAGATGTGCACGACATCGGGAAGAACATCGTTTCGGTAGTAATGGCGTGCAACAATTATGAAATCATTGACTTGGGGGTCATGGTGCCGGCCGAGAAAATCGTAGAGACAGCTATCCGCGAGCAAGTGGATATCGTAGGACTAAGTGGATTGATTACCCCTTCGCTGGAAGAGATGGTACACGTGGTACGCGAAATGGAGCGTGCCGGTCTGCATATACCGGTTATGATAGGCGGAGCCACCACTTCGAAACTGCATACGGCCCTGAAGATTGCTCCCGTTTATCAAGGTCCGGTGGTCTATATGAAGGATGCTTCGCTCAATGCACCGATGGCTGCCCGCTTGCTGAATCCGGCAACACACGATGCTTTTGTAGAAGAGCTGAATGCCGAATATCAGACATTGCGCGAAAAGAATAAAGAAAAACAAGTCAAGTTGGTGTCGCTGGAGGAAGCGCAAAAGAACAAGCTGAAACTATTTGAGTAAATTAAGAATGAAGAATTAAGAATGAAGAATGCCGTTCGGATCTTATATTCTTCATTCTTAATTCTTCATTCTTCATTTAATTGTTCTTCATTTATAAAGTTTTTCCGCGAGTGCCAATGTTTCCGGTTTTCCGATGTCTATCAGGTGAAGTCGAGGGGCGATGTATCCTCCGATACGAACCTCGTGGCATACCTGCAGATAGAAGTCGGTAATCGAGAATTTTCCTGTCCAATGCTCGTCCATATAACGGAAAAGGGAAGGGGAGATGACATGAATGCCGCTGAATGCCACTTCTTCGTATTCGCCGGGATGATAGACGAAGCCTTCCGGCTTGGTTTGCAGCGTCTGCTTGTTAATCCATCCGCACAGTCTTTCTTCCTTATTATATAATAGGTATCGGGTGGTTTGGCGGTGGCTGACCAATAAGGTGGCATCGTTTGTACTGTGCAGGTGGAAGTCGTACAATGCCTTGAGGTCGATATCGGATAAGATATCCACATTATGCACCAGAAACGGCTCGTTTCCGGTAAAGAAAGGGGCGGCTTTCTTGATTCCTCCGCCTGTATCCAGCAATTCATCCCGCTCGTCACTGATATGGACGGTAACGCCGAAGTTTCCGTTTGCTTGCAGAAACTCAATAATTTGTTCGCCGAAATGGTGGATGTTGATGACCAGTTCGGTAAATCCGGCTTCTTTCAGTTTCAGGATAACACGTTGCAGCATCGGTATGCCTCCTACGGGAATCAAGGCCTTGGGCGTATGGTCGGTCAAAGGTTTAAGCCGGGTTCCCAGTCCGGCAGCAAAAATCATCGCTTTCATGTTTCTGTCAGTTGACAAGTGTGTAGTGTATGTTTTGTTCCCGGTGAATCAGCTCTACTTTTATTCCGAACTTTTCGTGGATGTGCCGGGCAGTGTGCTCGGCCGCATATACCGAACGGTGCTGTCCGCCTGTACATCCGAAGTGGATACTCAGGTGAGTAAATCCCCGTTCCAGAAAACGTTGCACGTGGGCATCTGTCAATGCGTATACATGTTCCAGGAAGGTCCGTATCTCTCCGTCTTCTTCCAGAAACCGGATTACCGGTTCATCGCGTCCAGTCAGTTGCTTGTAGGCATCGTATTTGCCGGGATTATGAATGGCTCGGCAATCGAATACATATCCTCCTCCGTTTCCCGACGGGTCTTCGGGAATGCCTTTCTTATACGAGAAGCTGGTAACCTGTACCGTAAGTTTGCGTCTGTTCAATTCAAGTTGGTAGACAGGCAGTTCGGTCAGCCGTTGCAGGACGCCGCATAGATAAGGGTATTCCGTAAACTCCTGAACCAATAGTTGACTGAGGTTCTCAATGGCAAACGGAATGCTTTGCAAGAAATGCGGTTTCCGTTCGAAATAGCCTCTGAAACCGTAAGCTCCCAATACCTGCAAAGTACGGAAAAGCACGAAATGCCGAAGTTGTTCGAAGAAATAAGTCTCGGGCATCGGGCAATATGCATGCAGGGCATTCAGGTAATCGTATATCAGTTCTTCGCGCAAGGCTTGCGGAAAGCGTGCTTTTGCTTGCCATAGAAAGGAAGCCACGTCGTAATAGACAGGTCCTTTCCGTCCTCCTTGGAAATCGATGAAGTAGGGTTTCCCGTCCCGTAGCATGACGTTCCGGCTTTGGAAGTCGCGATACATAAAGGTAGAAAACGTATCGGAAAGCAAAACATCTGCCAGATGCTCGAAGTCATCTTCCAACTGGTTTTCCTGAAATTCGATGCCGGTTGCCTTCAGAAAGCAATATTTGAAGTAATTCAAGTCCCACAAGATGCTGCGCCGGTTGAATTCGGCTTGCGGATAGCAGATGGAGAAGTCCATGCCTTCCGCTCCTTCGAATTGCAGTCGGGGAAGCAGGCGGATGGTTTGTTTCAGCAAGTCTTTTTCTTCTGTGCTGAAGTTTCCTCCCGTTGTACGTCCGTGTTCGATGGCTTGAAACAAGGATGTGTCTCCCAAATCTTCTTGCAGGTAAGCCATGGCGTCATCGGTTTGGGCATAAACATGAGGCACGGGCAAGCCTTTTTCTTCGAAATGTTTTGCCATATAGATGAACGCGCGGTTTTCCGCTTCCGAAGTGCCATATACCCCGATGAACTGAGGATTTCCTTTTATGCGGTAGTATTTACGGTTGGAACCTGCGCCTGCCAGCGGTTCGATGGATTCGGGTGCGTGTCCGGTATAGGCTAGGTAAAGTGATTGTATGATGTCTGATTGCATGGTCTTTTAGAATTTCAGAGTCCGTTTTGAGCGATGATTGCTTTCAGTTCGGCATCGGTCAGGTTTTCACATTCGGATTTGTCGTATAATGTGAGCAGTAGAATATCTGTGTTATCCGATGTGGCTAATAAAGTCAAGGTAATGACTCTTGCTCCACCGCTTTTCCCTTTCCCCTTTGAAGTGATGGCCATTCTTATTTTGCGTAGCCCTTTCCCCAAATCTGTTCCTTGAAACGGGTTTTCATGGAGTGAAACGACAAGTGAGTTTACATCTTCTTTTAACGACCGATACCGTTTGCTGAGGCGCTTTAGTTCTTTCAGAAAATAAGGGGTCGGTTTTATCTTATAATTCATGATAGACTTCTTCCCAAGTTTTTAGTTGCAATTTTCCTTCTTTGTAACTCTTCGCTTCCTGACATGCTTGTTTGAATCCTTCTTTCAGTTCCTCCTTCGTGCGATAAGGCACGGCGTCCTCTGCCAGGGTGTCGGAAGCGGTTTGTTCTTCCTTTTCTTTCTGGCTGGCAAGTTTCTTGATGTAGTTCAACACTTTCTTCATGCAGTGTTCGTCATCGGCGATGTAACTCAGTTGGCGGAAAAGTTCTGCGTTCAGGCTTGTGGTACTCATGTTTGTATCTCCTTATACTTTTGTGATGTGCTTCTTTGACAAAGGTAATGAAATATTCAGAAATAAAAAAGAGTTACCCGCTTTATCGGATAACTCTTGCTGTGTAGCCCGTGGGAGAATCGAACTCCCCTTTCAAGAATGAAAATCTTGCGTCCTAACCGATAGACGAACGGGCCATCCTTATTTCCGCCTTGACGGAGAATGATGTTTTAGAAGTAGCCCGTGGGAGAATCGAACTCCCCTTTCAAGAATGAAAATCTTGCGTCCTAACCGATAGACGAACGGGCCATCCTTACTGTGTCGAAAAGGTGTTTCTCGAACACGGGTGCAAAGGTACGGATTATTTTTGAATCTGCAAGCATTTTTGGGAAAAATGTGCAAATAAATAATGTGCCAATGTGCTAATGTGCCACTATAGTTATGATTATCACATTGTCACATTGTTTATTAGCACATTATTTATTGGCACATTATTAAATCTTACTTGTTCAGCGCGTCCACTTCGGCCAGACTTTTGTTGATTTCGTCATCGCTGAGGTCGTAATTGGTAAGGTTACCTGCCAGGTATTGGTCGTAAGCGCTCATGTCAATCAAGCCATGTCCCGACAAGTTGAACAGCAATACTTTTTCTTCGCCGCTTTCTTTGCATTTCAAGGCTTCGTTGATGGTAGCGGCAATGGCGTGGCACGATTCCGGTGCCGGGATGATGCCTTCCACTTTGGCAAAGAGACAACCTGCCTTGAACGAATCCAATTGTTCGATGTCGACCGCTTCCATCAGATTGTCTTTGATGAGTTGCGACACGATGACGCCTGCACCGTGGTAACGCAGACCTCCGGCATGGATGTTGGCAGGAGTGAAGTTATGTCCTAAGGTGAACATCGGGAGCAAAGGCGTATATCCGGCTTCGTCTCCATAGTCGTATTCAAATTTTCCACGGGTCAGTTTCGGACACGATGCAGGTTCGGCGGCAATGTATCGGGTCTTCTTTCCTTCCAGAATGGTATGGCGCATGAAAGGGAAAGCGATACCGCCGAAGTTGGAACCGCCGCCGAAGCAAGCGATGATGGCATCGGGATATTCACCTGCCATTTCCATCTGCTTCTCAGCTTCCAGTCCGATGATGGTCTGATGCAAGGTCACATGGCTCAGTACCGAACCTAAAGTGTATTTACAGTTCGGAGTCGTGCGTGCCAGTTCCACGGCTTCCGAAATGGCTGTACCCAGCGAACCTTGGTGGTTGGGATATTTGGTCAGGATGTCTTTCCCGGCACGGGTAGACATGGAAGGCGAGGGAGTTACCTGTGCGCCGAAGGTCTGCATGATGCTCCGGCGGTAAGGTTTCTGCTCGTAACTGATTTTCACCTGATATACGGCTGCTTCCAGTCCGAATACATTGGCGGCATACGATAAGGCGGCTCCCCATTGTCCGGCTCCCGTTTCGGTCGTGATGTTGCTCACGCCTTCTTTCTTGCAGTAGTAAGCCTGCGCCAGTGCTGAGTTCAGTTTGTGCGAACCGATGGGGCTGACACTTTCGTTCTTGAAATAGATGTGTGCCGGGGTATCCAGGGCTTTTTCCAGCCCGTAAGCACGTACCAGCGGGGTGCTCCGGTAGTATTTGTACATCTCGCGTACTTCTTCCGGTATTTCAATCCATGTATCTGTTTGGTTCAGTTCCTGATGGCAAAGTTCTTTGGCGAAGATGGGATAGAGGTCTTCGGGTTTAAGCGGCTCTTTGGTTGCCGGATTTAATGGAGGCAGCGGTTTGTTTTTCATGTCTGCCTGGATGTTGTACCAAAAGCGTGGTATTTCGTCTTCGGGTAAGATGAATCTTTTCTGTTTTTTGCTCATAATGACTTACATTTTTAAATGTTTTGCCAAAAATAAGTAAAAATGTGCAACCGTGCAACCTCTTTTGTGGAAAATATTTCAAGGAGGGAGGCTTTTATCTGCAAGCGTGGGAAAAGCTAACAGGAATCCCGCATGCAACTAGCTTCGTTTCCGGTAAGATTATTAATCTTATAGCTGGAAGATTATTAATCTTACACGTGCAAGATTATTAATCTTACAAGGAAGGCAGTTATATGCACCGGGAAGAGCAGTTTAGTCTTCCACCCAAAGCAGGTCACTCATAATGCCGTCGGAGATGAATATGCCTTTTTCGGTCAGCTTCAGGATGTCGCCTGTTTGTTGCAGGGTTTGTTGTTGCAGATGAGGCATTGCCTGCTTGAGGCAATAAGCGTATAACTCTTTTCCGAATTCCTTTTCCAGACGTGGCAAAGACATTCCCCATGCCGTGCGCAGGCTGGTGATGATAAAGTCATTATACCGGGTGTAGAGGTCGAGCTCTTCCAGTTCGAAGTCCGGTTGGCAGCTCTCTATGCCTTGCATGTAGCGGGCGAGCGAAGCTACATTCCATTGGCGCGAATTTCCATTGTATGAGTGTGCCGAGGCTCCGCAGCCTAAATAAACCTTACCCGTCCAATAACTGGAGTTATGGCGCGAATATTTTCCGGGCAGGCAGAAGTTGGAAATTTCATAGTGTTCGTATCCGGCTGCTTTCAGGGTGTGAATCAGTTCGGCAAAGAGAGACACGCTCAGGTCTTCGTCTATCTCGTCTACCCGGTGTGCCTCGCGCAGTTTCCACAGGGGAGTGCCTTCTTCGTAAATCAGGTGATAAGCCGAAATGTGTTCGGGATGCAAGGCAAGGGCTTGTTGCAGGTCGGCTTTCCACGAAGCGAGAGTCTCGCCCGGGAGTCCGTACATCAGGTCAATGCTGATGTTGCCGAATCCTGCCTTCCGGCATGCTTTGTATGCTTCGATAGCCTGTCGGGCGGTATGGCGGCGGTGCAATAAAGACAAGGTATTATCGTTGAAGGTCTGTATGCCCATGCTCAGACGGTTGAAAGGGAAGCGGCGAAGCATGAGAATATAGGAGGTGTTCAAATCGTCAGGATTGGCTTCGATGGTGATTTCGGCATCCTTTTCGATGTGATAATAAGTATATAGGGTGTCGAACAATGCTTTGAAATGGGGCTCTTGCAGTTGGGATGGGGTGCCTCCACCTAGGTAAATGGTCTCTACGGTTTCATCCCTGATATAGTCTTTCCGCTGTTTCAGCTCTTCGCAAAGAGCACGGATGTAGCGGTCTGCCTGTTCGCCTTGGGTGGTCGAGTAGAAGTCGCAATAGATGCAACGCCGTTTGCAGAAAGGGATATGTAGATAGATGCCTGCCATAAAGAAGATGAAAAAAAGCGTGTGCTCCCCTTTTGTAGAGAACACACGCTAATTATAGAGAGATTGTGATTATTTCTCGCCACAGATAGCAGCTACACCCGGCAATACCTTGCCTTCGATAGCTTCCAGCAGTGCACCACCACCGGTAGAGATGTAAGATACCTGGTCTGCCATACCGAACTTGTTGATGCAAGCTACAGAGTCACCGCCACCAATCAATGAGAAAGCACCGTTCTTGGTTGCTTCTGCGATAGCTTCGGCAATAGCCTTAGAACCGCCTGTGAAGTTATCGAATTCGAATACACCGGCAGGGCCGTTCCACAAGATAGTCTTGGCGTTGACAATAGCGTCTTTGAAAGCTTTGCGGCTTTCAGGACCTGCATCCAGACCTTCCCATCCGTCAGGAATGTTGTTAGCCGGGCAAACTTGTGTGTTGGCGTCGTTAGAGAATGCGTCAGCTGCGATGCAATCGGTACCCAATACCAGGTTAACGCCTTTTTCTTTTGCTTTCTTGATGATGTCGAGAGCCAAATCCAGTTTGTCATCTTCGCAGATAGAGTTACCGATTTTGCCACCCTGAGCTTTTGCGAAAGTAAATGTCATACCACCGCACAGAATCAGGTTGTCTACTTTATCCATCAGGTTTTCGATGATACCGATTTTGGTAGAAACTTTCGAACCACCCATGATAGCGGTGAACGGACGTTTGATGTCTTTCAATACGTTGTCTACAGCTTTCACTTCTTTTTCCATCAGGTAACCCAACATCTTGTGGTCTGCATCGAAGTAGTCAGCGATAACGGCTGTAGAAGCGTGTTTACGGTGAGCTGTACCGAAAGCGTCCATTACATAGCAGTCGGCATAAGAAGCCAATGTCTTGGCGAAGTCTTTCTGACGGGCCTTCATTTCTTTCTTGGCGTCTTCGTAAGCAGGGTCTTCTTTTTCGATGCCTACGGGTTTGCCTTCTTCTTCAGGATAGAAGCGGAGGTTTTCCAGCAACAGTACTTCGCCCGGTTTCAAGGCTGCGGCAGCATCCTGAGCTTTAGCGCAGTCGGGAGCGAATTGTACCGGTGTGCCCAGTGCTGCAGATACAGCGTCGACAATCTGGCTCAACGAATATTTAGCGTTTACTTTGCCTTTGGGTTTGCCCATGTGTGACATGATAATCAAAGCGCCGCCGTCAGCCAATACTTTTTTCAAAGTAGGCAGTGCGCCACGGATACGAGTGTCATCGGTGATTTTACCTTCTTCGTTCAAGGGTACATTGAAGTCCACGCGAACGATTGCCTTCTTTCCGGCAAAGTTGAATTTGTCAATAGTCATCATAGTCTTAATATTTTTTGTTTAAAGTGTTTGCTTTTCAGTTGCACCGCAAAGTTAAGAAAAAAAACAAATAAAGCGGTATTCGTCCCGATTATTTTCTGTGTCTTTGTTATTTTGTTTTAAAAGCGGGAGAATAATGCCTCTATTTCCTGGCTGTGAGCGCTATGCTTTGTCCCTGTATCCGATGGGGAAGCGGAAAGATTAGGAACGTATGCATAAAAGTCGTATCTTTGTGCGCTTTTTTCAAGGAATGAATCATCAAACAACTGTTATGTACTCGAACAAGGAAATTTGGAATGTGACTTATCCCATTTTCTTGGGATTGCTGGCACAGAATGTCATCAATGTAACCGATACTGCCTTTTTGGGGCACGTGAGCGAAGTGGCGTTGGGAGCCTCGGCTATGGGTGGATTGCTTTACATCTGCATCTATACGGTGGCTTTCGGTTTCAGTGTAGGCTCGCAGATACTGATTGCGCGGCGCAACGGCGAGGGGAATTATCATGCCGTAGGACCGGTCATGTGGCAAGGCTCGGCTTTCAGCCTGGGGATGGCTGTCGTGCTCCTGGCGGTGATGTATCTGTTTGCCGAACCGTTGATACGCCTGCTGATTACGTCGGACAACATTTACCATGCCACTTACGAGTTTTTTACATGGCGCATCTGGGGCTTTCTGTTCGCTTTTGTCAATGTGATGTTCCGTGCTCTTTATATCGGCATCACAAAGACGAAAGTGCTCACGATGAGTGCGATTGTTATGGCGGCGGTCAATGTGGTGCTCGATTATGTGCTGGTGTTCGGTAAGTGGGGATTCCCCGAAATGGGTGTGCGCGGAGCCGCGCTGGCATCGGTTATCGCCGAGGCATCCTCGCTGGTGTTCTACCTTATATATACGTATACGAAAGTAGATCGGAAGAAATACGGTTTGCACCGTTTCGGACAATTTGACTGGAATATGGTGATGCGTATCCTGCGCATTTCCTGTTTTACGATGGTGCAGTATTTCCTGTCGATGGGTATCTGGTTCGTGTTCTTCATGGCATTGGAGCGGCTGGGAGAACGCCAGCTTGCGATAGCCAACATTGTGCGTAGCGTCTATGTGGTGTTGCTCATTCCGGTGCAGGCGCTTTCTACTACGGCGAACTCGCTGGTAAGTAACCTTATCGGTTCGGGAGGCGTGTCGATGGTCATGCGGCTGCTCAACCGCATTGCCCGGATGTCTTTCCTTATCATGGTAGTCTGTGTGGCACTGTGCGCTGCTTTCCCTCATGCCATCCTTTCGGTCTATACCGGCGAGGAGGCTTTGCTTGACGAGTCGGTAATGGCACTCTATGTGGTATGTGCCTCGATGCTGATAGCCGCTCTTGCCAATGTGTATTTCAACGGCATTTCGGGCACGGGAAACACGCAGGCGGCACTGGTGCTCGAAATCGGAATACAGGTGTTCTATGCCCTTTATATCATCGTTATCGGTATGGTGGTGCAGGCTCCGGTAGAGATTTGTTTCACCACCGAGGTGATTTATTACACCTTGATGCTGGCTTTCAGCGTGATTTATCTGAAAAAAGCGAAATGGCAGAACAAAAAGATTTGATGCCTGCAAGTTTTTTACTACTTTTGCAACCGCGTTTCCTTTTAGCGTAAAAGCACGAAGATGAGGGTCTTTTTTGAGAAAAACCTGACCGGTGCTTGATGAAGTAGATAACTATAAACCAATAACATACTATGTTCGATAATTTAAGTGAAAGACTTGAGCGGTCGTTCAAGATATTGAAAGGTGAGGGCAAAATCACCGAAATCAATGTAGCGGAGACCTTGAAAGACGTGCGCCGCGCGTTGCTGGATGCCGACGTAAACTATAAGGTGGCAAAGAATTTTACCGATACGGTCAAAGAGAAAGCTTTGGGACAGAACGTGCTGACCGCTGTAAAGCCCAGCCAGTTGATGGTGAAGATAGTTCACGACGAACTGGCGAAGCTGATGGGAGGCGAAACCGTAGAGCTTGAACTGAAAGGACGTCCGGCAGTTATCCTGATGTCGGGTCTGCAAGGTTCGGGTAAGACAACTTTCTCGGGCAAGCTGGCTCGGATGTTCAAATCGAAGAAGAACCGCAAGCCTTTGCTGGTAGCGTGCGATGTTTATCGTCCGGCGGCTATCGAGCAGTTGAAAGTGTTGGGCGAACAAGTGGAAGTGCCCGTTTATAGCGAACCCGAAAGCAAAGACCCGGTACAGATTGCGTTGAATGCCATTCAGGAAGCCAAGGCAAAAGGCAATGACCTGGTCATCGTCGATACAGCCGGTCGTCTGGCGATAGACGAGCAGATGATGAACGAGATAGCGGCTATCAAGAATGCCATCAATCCCGATGCCACTCTCTTCGTGGTAGATGCCATGACCGGACAGGATGCGGTAAACACGGCGCGCGAATTCAACGAGCGTCTCGATTTCACCGGTGTTGTCTTGACCAAGCTGGACGGTGATACACGTGGCGGTGCGGCTTTGTCTATCCGTACGGTAGTAAATAAACCTATCCTCTTTGTGGGTACAGGCGAGAAGCTGGATGCTGTCGACCTTTTCCACCCGGCACGTATGGCGGACCGTATCTTGGGTATGGGCGATATCGTTTCGCTGGTAGAACGTGCGCAGGAACAATACGACGAAGAAGAAGCCAAGCGTCTGCAAAAGAAAATCCAGAAGAACCAGTTCGACTTCAACGACTTCCTCGGACAGATTCAGCAAATCAAGAAGATGGGTAACCTGAAAGACCTTGCTTCGATGATTCCGGGAGTAGGAAAGGCAATCAAGGATATCGACATCGACGACAATGCGTTTAAGAGCATCGAGGCTATCATCTATTCGATGACTCCCGAAGAACGTACGCATCCCGAAATCTTGAACGGAAGCCGCCGCAACCGTATCGCGAAAGGTAGTGGAACAAGCATTCAGGAAGTAAACCGCCTCTTGAAGCAGTTCGACCAGACCCGCAAGATGATGAAGATGGTGACCAGCAACAAGATGGCAGGCATGATGCAACGGATGAAACGTAGATAACTAATAATAGTAGATATTCTTAACCCGTTGGCGGAATTAAATAGCATATATTTGACTCTGCCAACGGTTTTGTCGTTTTTATAGTTGAGGTATTGTAGGATTGTAAGTGTGTCATTACGACAACTTATAGAAACTGATGCAAAGTTAGCAGTTTCAAATGTGCAGAATATATAAGACTACGGCTGTAGTTGATTTTTGGGGTGTAAAAAAAGAGGATGTAAATCTTATAATTGCTTGATTTATATCCTCTTCCAAGCGGAGAGACAGGGATTCGAACCCCGGGTACCTCGCGGTACAACGGTTTTCAAGACCGCCGCAATCGACCACTCTGCCACCTCTCCAAAACTCTTTCGGGAAGCACTTCCTTTCAAAAGCGATGCAAAGGTACGGATTATTTTTGAATATGCAAGTGTTCGGGTAAAAAAAGTGCAGGAAAGGGGTCGGTTTGCCAAGATTTGTCTATCTTTGCCCAAAGTATGAATTTAATAGACACGGAATTATGAACAAAGCTATTATTACTGTTGTGGGAAAAGATTCGGTGGGCATTATCGCCAAAGTCTGCTCGTATCTTGCCGAGAACAATATCAACATCCTGGATATTTCGCAAACCATCGTGCAGGAGTTTTTCAACATGATGATGATTGTAGACATGACACACATCGAGAAACCCTTCGAACAGGTCGTCAACGAACTGACGGAAACGGGAAACACGATGGGTGTACAGGTGAAATGCCAACGCGAGGAAATATTCAACAAGATGCACCGGATTTAATAAAACAACAGGCTTATGATCAACATATCAGAGGTTCTTGAAACCAACAAGATGATCGAGAAGGAAAATCTCGACGTGCGGACCATCACGATGGGAATCAACCTGTTGGAGTGTGCCGACAGCAACGTGGATGTACTTTGCCGGAAAATATACGAAAAAATTACCCGCCTTGCCAAAGACCTGGTAAAGACGGGAGAAGACATTTCGAAGGAATACGGAATACCCATCGTGAACAAGCGCATTTCGATTACGCCCATCGCGCTGGTGGGCGGGGCGGCTTGCCAGACTACTGCCGACTATGTGAAGATAGCACGCACGCTGGACCGTGTCGCCGAAGAGCTGGGCGTGAACTTCATCGGGGGCTATTCCGCCATTGTATCGAAAGGCATGACCCGGAGCGACGAATTATTGATTCGTTCCATCCCCGAAGCGCTGGCCTGCACCGAGCGGATTTGCAGCTCGGTGAATGTAGGCTCTACCAAGACCGGCATCAACATGGATGCGGTGCGCCTGATGGGGGATATTATCAAGGAGACGGCACACATGACCGCCGACCGCGACTCGCTGGGATGTGCCAAGCTGGTGGTGTTATGCAATGCGCCCGACGATAATCCCTTTATGGCAGGAGCTTTCCACGGCGTGTCGGAAGACGATGCCATCATCAATGTAGGCGTAAGCGGTCCGGGTGTAGTGAAGTATGTGCTCGAACAAATCCGCGATGCTAATTTCGAAGTGTTGTGCGAGACAATCAAGCGGACTGCTTTTAAGATTACCCGTGTGGGCCAACTTGTGGCTCAGGAGGCTTCGCGCCGTCTGGGCGTGCCGTTCGGCATCATCGACCTCTCGCTGGCACCCACGCCTGCTGTGGGCGACAGTGTGGCGGATATCCTGAAGGAAATCGGGCTGGAACATCCGGGAGCGCCGGGAACGACGGCTGCCCTGGCATTGCTGAACGACCAGGTGAAAAAGGGAGGCGTGATGGCATCTTCGTACGTAGGAGGCCTGAGCGGCGCATTCATCCCCGTGAGCGAAGACCAGGGCATGATCGACGCGGTAGAGGCAGGAGCACTCACCATCGAGAAACTGGAGGCGATGACCTGCGTATGCTCGGTAGGGCTGGACATGATTGCCATCCCGGGCGACACATCGGCTGCTACCATTTCGGGCATTATCGCCGACGAGTCGGCCATCGGCATGATCAACCAGAAGACCACTGCCGTGCGCATCATCCCGGTAGAAGGGAAAAACGTGGGCGAAACGGTAGAGTTTGGCGGCTTGCTGGGCTATGCGCCCATTATGCCGGTCAACCGCTTCGGTTGTGAGAAATTTGTAAACCGTGGCGGACGTATCCCTGCCCCGATACACAGCTTTAAGAACTAAGCGGTGTATGGCGGAGTATTTAGACGGACTGAACGAAAGCCAGCGCGAGGCGGTGCTTTACACCGACGGACCTTCGCTGGTGATAGCCGGAGCAGGCTCGGGGAAGACGCGTGTGCTGACATATAAAATAGCTTATCTGATGGACCAGGGATACGATCCTTGGTCTATCTTGGCATTGACATTCACCAACAAAGCGGCACGCGAGATGAAAGAACGCATCGCCCGGCAGGTGGGGAACGAACGTGCGCGCTACCTGTGGATGGGCACGTTTCATTCGGTCTTTTCACGCATTTTGCGCATGGAAGCCGAATGGTTGGGCTTTTCATCCAACTTCACGGTATACGATGCCGCCGACTCGAAGAGCTTGCTGAAGGCCATTATCAAGGAAATGGGGCTGGACGACAAGACGTACCGCCCGGGCTTGGTGCAGAGCCGCATCAGCAATGCCAAAAACCAGCTGATCCTGCCCGAAGCCTATGCAGCGGACGCGGAGTGCTGCCAGAGCGATGCGGAAGCGAAAGTGCCTGCCTTGCGCGACATTTACCTGCGCTACTGGGAGCGGTGCCGGCAGAGCGACGCGATGGACTTCGACGACCTGCTGCTCTATACCTACCTGTTGTTCGACCGGCATCCGGAAGTGCGCGCCAAATACGCTTCGCGCTTCCGCTTCGTGCTGGTGGATGAGTACCAGGACACCAATTATGCCCAGCACCGCATCGTGTGGCAACTGACCGAGGAAAACCGGAAGGTGTGCGTGGTGGGAGACGACGCGCAAAGCATTTATTCGTTCCGAGGAGCCAATATCGACAATATCCTCAAGTTTACCCAAACCTATAAGGAGGCGCGCCTCTTCAAGCTGGAACAGAACTACCGCTCCACGCAGACCATAGTGAACGCTGCCAATAGCCTGATTGCCAAAAACCGCGAACAAATCCGGAAAGCCGTATTCTCGGAGAAAGACAAGGGCGATCCCATCCCGGTATTCAATGCCTACAGCGATGTAGAGGAAGGCGAGATTGTGGCAAACAAGGTGGCACGGATGACGGCAGGCGGACAATACGGATACGATGATTTTGCCATCTTGTATCGCACCAACGCACAGAGCCGCATCTTCGAGGAAGCATTGCGCAAGCGGGGACTTCCTTACCGCATTTACGGCGGCTTGTCTTTCTACCAGCGGAAAGAGGTGAAAGACGTAGTGGCTTATTTCCGTCTGGCGGTGAACCCCAACGATGAAGAAGCCTTCAAGCGCGTCATCAATTATCCGGCAAGGGGTATCGGCGACACAACGCTGAACAAGATTACAGCTGCCGCCACACAGGCGAATGTCAGCTTGTGGACGGTGCTGAACGACCCGCTGGCGTATGGCGTGCAGGTGGCAAAAAACACGGTATCGAGGTTGCAGGGATTCCGCGAGCTGATAGCCGGATTTGCCCGGGATGTGACGCTCAAAGACGCATATACACTGGGGCAGGACATCGTGCGGCGCTCGGGGATTATCGCTGATGTGTACCGCGACCGCTCGCCCGAAAACCTGAGCCGGCAGGAGAATATCGAAGAACTGATAAACGGCATTCACGTTTTTTGCGAAAACCGTGAAGAAGAAGGAAACGAGCGCATTTCTCTTTCCGATTACCTGCAAGAGATAGCCCTGCTGACCGATTTGGACAGCGAGGAAGGCGAAGGCGCGCGCGTGACCTTGATGACCATCCATTCGGCGAAAGGGCTGGAGTTTAAGAACGTGTTTGTGGTGGGAATGGAAGAAAACCTGTTCCCCAGTCCGATGGCGACAGGTTCACCCCGTCAGATGGAAGAAGAGCGGCGCTTGTTTTATGTAGCCATCACCCGTGCCGAGGACCATTGCTTCCTCTCGTACGCCAAATCCCGTTTCAAGTACGGACGGATGGAGTTCAGCAGTCCCAGCCGCTTCTTGCGCGACATTGATGCCTGTTACCTGAAGCTGCCCGAAGGGGAAGCCGCTTTCTCGCGCTCTACGCCCGAAGAGCGTGCCGGCAAATTTATTTCGGAGACCGCCAGCGCTTTCCGGCCGAAAGCTCCTATGGAAAAAGCCCGCGTCATTGCCTCGGCTCCTCCGCGCACCTTGCGTAAGCTTGCCGACACGCCCCGAAGTGAGGAAACCTCTAAAGCGGGCACTCCGTCGGGAACAGGCATTTCGGTGGGCACCACCATCGAACATCAGCGTTTCGGGATAGGCAAAGTGGTACGAGTTGAAGGAACGGGCGATAATTGCAAGGCAACGGTTGAGTTCCAACACGCCGGCGTGAAGCAGCTTTTGCTGAAATTCGCCCGCTTCAAAGTACTTTGAAATATCTGCGTTTCAAAATAAAATCGAACGCAGAGGCGCGGAGACGCAAAGTTTTTATTTTTTAGAGTGAGCAAAGTGCACAGAGAGAATGAAGAATGAAGAATAAAGAAAAAATCTGTGTAATCTGTGGTAAAAAACATCTACAGATTCTTCATCCTTCATTCTTCATTCTTCATTTATAAGCTCTGTGGTGAAAAAATAAACAAAAAAAAAGATGTTAGACGTAACCCAAGTACCTTCCCCATGTTATGTGATGGAGGAAGAGTTGCTCAGGAAAAACCTGAGCCTGATAAAATCGGTAGCCGGCCGCGCAGGAGTGGAAATCATTCTTGCCTTCAAGGCATTTGCCATGTGGAAATCGTTCCCGATATTCCGCGAGTACATCAGCCATACCACGGCAAGCTCGGTCTACGAGGCACGACTTGCCTACGAAGAATTCGGAAGTCCGGCGCATACCTATTCGCCGGCTTATACGGAAACAAATTTCCCCGAATTTCTGAAGTACAGCAGCCATATCACCTTCAATTCGTTGTCGCAATTCGAGCGCTTCTATCCGATGGCAAAAGCGTCGCTTCGCCCCGTATCGTGCGGCATACGGGTCAACCCCGAATATTCCGAAGTGGAAGTCGAGCTGTATAACCCGTGCGCGCCGGGCACACGTTTCGGCGTAACGGCCGACCTGCTTCCCGACCGCCTGCCCGAAGGCATCGAAGGCTTTCATTGCCATTGCCATTGCGAATCGGACTCATACCAACTGGAGCGCACGCTGGAACACATCGAAGCGAAGTTCGCGTGCTGGTTCCCGCAACTGAAATGGCTGAACCTGGGCGGAGGACACCTCATGACCCGCAAAGATTACGATGTAGAGCATCTTATACGCCTCTTGGAGGGATTGAAATCGCGCTATCCGCACCTGCAGATTATCCTTGAGCCCGGCTCGGCTTTTGCCTGGCAGACAGGTCCGCTGATAGCGTCGGTGGTCGATGTAGTGGAAAGCCGAGGCATCCGCACTGCTATCCTCGATGTCAGCTTTACCTGCCACATGCCCGATTGCCTGGAGATGCCCTACCAGCCTGCGGTACGTGGATCCGAAACGCTTCCTGCCGATGCGGTGAAGACGGCACGCCGGGAAGACCACGTTTACCGGCTGGGCGGGAACAGTTGCCTGAGCGGTGACTACATGGGGAGCTGGAAATTCGACCACGAACTGCGCATAGGCGAACGCATCGTATTCGAGGACATGATTCACTATACCATCGTGAAAACGAATATGTTCAACGGCATCCACCATCCTTCCATCGCCTTGTATCACAGCAATGGTGAGCTGGAGATTTACCGTACGTTCCGCTACGAAGACTATCGTGACCGGATGTGTTAAACGTCCATCATACGCCTTCGGTTGCTTGAAGTGACGGGTAGCAAGGTTGTTTGCTCGGTAGGGGCGACTATGATTTGTCTTATTTTGATTGTTCATCGGGAAATTAAAAAAGCGGCTCTGCATCACGCGGAGCCGCTTTTCTCTGTGAAAATCACAATCTTTTTCCTTTTATCCTATGAAAACTTGTTAAGTCAACTGCATAGTTGGCACGTTTGCCCGACGGATAGACACCTGTCATGAACAATACTTGGTCGGGCGACTGGGAAGCGGCTTTCATCACTTCTTCCAGGTCTTTCTACGGTGCGGACCGTTTTTAAAGTACACTCCCCGAAAAGTTGTATGTCTGACTTTTGGGGAGTATTTTTCCTTTATTCCAACGTGAAGGAAACGGTTGACTTAATGTCGGTAGCCGAAGCGGCTATGATGGCTTCAAACTTTCCCGGTTCTGCCAGCCATTGATGCTGTTTATTATCGAAAAAGCTCAGTGCTTCTTTAGAAATGGTAAAAGTCACATCCTTGGTTTCGCCCGGAGCCAGTTTGACCTTGCTGAAACCTTTTAATTCTTTTACAGGACGAGGTAAGGATGATTTTTTATCTTGGATATACAATTGCACAATTTCAGCTCCTTCCCGTTTTCCGATGTTCGTTACAGGGACAGTTATGGTCAGTGCCTCATCGGCTTTCATGGTCTTTTTATTGATGGTAGCTTTGCCGTATGCAAAGGTCGTATAACTCAGTCCGTGCCCGAAGGGGAATAGAGGTTCGATGTTTTCCTTATCTGTCCAACGGTAACCGACAAAAATGCTTTCATTATATTTTTCATCCCAAATGCCGCTTCCGTCTGTCCGTTTCACGCCCGGATATTCTCCCAGTTTATGTGCACCGACATCTTCCAGTGAAGCAGGGAACGTGAAAGGAAGTTTTCCCGAAGGATTAACTTCTCCCGTCAGTATGTTGGCTAATGCAGTACCTGCTTCCGAGCCTAAATACCAGCCTTGGAGGATGGCGGAGACATCTTTTTTCCATGGCATAGCAATGGCATTGCCCGAAATATTCACTACAATTACGTTTGGATTTGCTTTTGCCAGTGCTGTTATCACTTTGTCTTGCCCATACGGAAGATTTAATTCTTTCCGGTCGGCATCTTCGCAATCTTGCCCTGCACTTTTGTTCAGTCCTCCGATAAAGATGACGTAATCGGCGTCTTGTGCCAATTTTACGGCTTCGGCAATCAGCTCTTGTGAAGTGCGGTTATCCTGCAAATTCTGTCCCGACTTTACTCCGTTATATTCTCCGCTCGGGTCTCCTACATAGCCGCGGGCATAAACGATTTCTGCCCGGTCGCCTATTTTTTCCCGTATGCCATCTAAAGGGGATATTTCGCGCTTCACTTTCAACGAGGAGCTTCCTCCGCCTACCGTCATCATTTTTATGGCATTTTCTCCAATTACGGCAATTCGTTTTTTGGTATTGAGCTCTATAGGCAATAGATTGTTTTCATTTTGCAACAACACGATTCCTTCTTCCCCTATTTGGCGGGCTGCATCAAAATGGGCTTCCGAAGCAAAGGAACCATACGGTCTGTTACGGTTCATCGTAGTCCGGAAAGCCAGACGGAGAATGCGTCTTACTTTATCGTCTAATTCTTTGGTTCCTGTTTTGCCTTCTTTTATCAGTCTCAGGTATGGCCGGGCAAGGTAGTAATTGTCGTATGCATTGCTTGTTCCGTTTGTCAATCCGTTTGTCCAACTTCCGAATTCCATATCCAGTCCGTTACGGATAGCTTCTTCTGTATTATGCACTCCGCCCCAGTCTGATACGACTACACCGTCATAACCCCATTCTCCTTTTAGAATGTCATTCAATAAATAGCGGTTATGGCAACCATGTTGGTTTTTGTACAGGTTATAAGAGCCCATAATGGTCCATGCTTTGCCTTCTTGTACCGCCGCCTTGAATGCCGGAAGATAGATTTCATACAATGCGCGATCGTCTACGATGACATTGGTCGTATGGCGATTGGCCTCTTGGTTGTTCAGCGCAAAATGTTTCACACATGCGGCCACACCGTTTTGCTGCACTCCTTTTATATAGGGGACAACCATTTGACTGGCTAGGTAGGGGTCTTCGCTCATATATTCGAAGTTGCGCCCGTTCAAGGGAGTGCGGTAAATATTGATTCCAGGTCCGAGCAGCACATCTTTTTTACGGTATCGTGCTTCCTCGCCTATGCTTTTCCCATAGAGCAAGGCCATTTCGGGATTCCATGTAGCGGCAAGGCAGGTAAGTGCAGGAAAGGCAACGCAGGAATCGTTGGTCCATCCTGCCTGTTCCCATTCATCCCAAAGAACTTCGGGGCGGATTCCGTGAGGTCCATCCGTCATCCAAAATTCCGGGATGCCTAACCGTGCCACTCCTGGGGAAGAAAATTTGGACTGGGCATGGGTCATCGCCACCTTTTCTTCTACAGTCATGCGGCTTAGTGCGTCTTCTACTCTTTCTTCTATAGGTTTGGTCTCGTCTAAGTAAACGGGAATATTTTGTGCGTTTCCCCCTAGTGCAAGGAGCAGCATTCCCCAAATTGCTAATTTTTTCATATTGCTTTTATTTTATGGTATTTGAAGGCCTAAGGAACGAATGTATCCTTTTTGCGGCACGCAATTTTCGCATTTGCTGTTTTCGATGAACGCATTCATCACTTGTCTCATTTCTTTCTGGTCGGGGCGTGCATCGCGTATTTCTTTATAAGTGCTCCGTTCTGCTTCGGAGAAGTTTACTATTTTGTCCCATCCTTCCGGACGTTGGATGGCAGTAAATGAAGAACCGTCCAGTTTTTTATAAGGCCAGAAAGTGTATCCGATGTTGTTTTCTTTCATTACTTTACAGAATGCAGCTTGCCATTCGTCTGTATTATGGCCGATTTCGCCCATATACATCGGAAGATTGACACTGTCGCGGAAATGAATGATTTCCTGGATTGCTTCTTTGGTCGGATTTCCTCCATATCTGTGGCAAGTGTACATCAGTTTGCTATCGTATTTCGAATCTTTAAACGGTTTGAAGTTGCCGTTCCATTGCGGAGCGCCAATCAGGATAATGTGGTTTTTGTCTACTTCACGAATTGCCTGCACGGCACGTTTATGCAGAGGTTCGAGTTTGGCATTCAGATCGTCCATATTCTTGAAATAGGGAGCAATGGGCTCGTTGATGAGCTCATAACCTAAGATGACGGTCTCATTTTTATAATAATCGGCTATTTTGCGCCAGATGTCGCAAAACAGTTGCTGGCTTGTCTCGCTTTCGAATAGCCAGGGATAACCGTAGCTGTCGTCAATGTTGTCGCCGGTTTGTCCTCCCGGTGCGTCGTGCATATCCAAAATCAGGTAAAGGTGATTGTCTCGGCACCAGTTTATCACACTGTCTATACGGACGAATCCGTCTTGTGCTGCGGTCAGCCCCATATAATCTTCATCCGTAAACAGTTTATAATGGAAAGGAAGTCGGATGGTATTTGCACCTGTAGACGCAATGAATTCTATGTCTTTTCGTGTGACATAATTGTCCTTGAATTTTTCCCAAAATTCAGCGGTAAAATCCGGTCCTGTCAGTTGGCAGAACATTTCGTTGATGAAATGTCCGGAATTTGTTTTGTTAAATCCGAACATATACCCTTCCGGATTCAGCCAGTTTCCCAGGTTGGTCCCTTGAATAAAGAGTTTACTTCCGTCCGGCTGGATGAGGTCTTGTCCCGAAACACGTACAAATGCCTCGGCAGGAGGTGTCTCTTCTTCTTCCGTATGCGAGGCAACAGACTGGCAGGCGGTCAGTACTCCAATGAAAATCAGTGAATAAAATGCTTTTTTCATATTGAAATGTGTGTAATGGTTGTTTATCGGTTAGTGGATTGTGTAGTTACTTCAAAATCGGCAGACAAACCTTCATCGCTGTTTGTGCCCAACCAGAGTGTAAATTCTCCCGGTTCTACTATATGTTTCATGTCGATGTTCCAAAATGCCAGTTCGCTGACGGGCAGGTTGAAAGTAACAGTCTTTGTTTCGCCCGGTTGCAAGGAGATGCGTTCAAAGCCCTTCAGCTCTTTTACCGGACGGGTAACAGAAGCTACTTTATCACGTACATAGAGTTGTACGATTTCCTCTCCTGTATAGTTTCCTGTATTGGTTACATCGACACTGGCTTTCAGTGTATCGGCAATACTTGCTTTTTCGGTTGAAAGCCGTAGCTTGTCATAAGCAAACGTGGTATAGGAAAGCCCGAATCCGAAAGGAAACAGCGGTTTGAATCCTGCATCCAGGTAAAAAGATGTACATCCCAAGGAGGTCTGTCCTGCTTCTAAAGGAATGTCATCTATCAATGTTTCTTTTTCACTGGGAGCGCGTCCGGTATGGTTATGTGCATAATAAATGGGAACCTGTCCTGTCATTTTAGGGAATGTGACAGGTGTTTTTCCGCTGGGTACGGTTTTTCCGAACAGGATGTCGGCTATGGCAGGACCACCCATTGTCCCCGGATGGAAGGCATAAAGCACGGCGTCTGATTCTGTCACTTGTTTTTCTATGGTCAGGGGACGTCCTGCCATAAAAATGCTTATCACAGGTTTTCCTGTCGCTGCCAGGGCTGAAATAAGTTCGGATTGTGCTCCTTTCAGATTCAAGTCGGCCAATGAATGCGCTTCACCCGACAAAATAGCCTCTTCGCCCACGAATGCAAGTATTACGTCTGCATTTTGGGCAGCTTTGACGGCACGAGGTATTCCGACCGTACTTTTATCGCGGCTATAGGCTACGCCGGGTTCGTAAATAATGTGGATGTTTTTCCCATACATCTCCCGCAAAGCTTTCAGTGGAGTTTGGGTATGTGCCTTTTCTCCATCGAAACACCAGGTTCCTAATTGGTCATACGGAGCATTTGCCATCGGACCAACGACCGCGATTGTGCGTATATCTTTTTTTAACGGTAAAATATGTTTGTCGTTTTTGAGTAAGATGACTGACTGTGCTGCGGCTTCTTTCGCTTTTTGAAGGTGTTCGGCAGCGTATTTTACCTCTTGACTTGTTGTAATATACGGATTGTCGAATAGTCCGAGTCTGAATTTCAGGCGGAGAATGTTCCGCACAGCGTCATCAATGGTCTTTTCCTGTATCTTGTTTTCTTTTATCAGTGTCTCGATATGTTCGATGAATGTGCCGCTGACCATCTCCATGTCTACTCCGGCATTCACCGCTTTTTCGGCTGCTTCTTTGCGGTCTTTGCAGAAACCGTGCGGAATCATTTCACCTGCCGAACCCCAGTCGGTTACTACCATTCCGTCGTAATTCCATTCCTTGCGCAATATATCTGTAAGAAGAAAGCGGTTTCCTGTGGCCGGTATGCCATCATTATCGTTAAACGAAGTCATAAATGTGGCACATCCGGCTTTTGCTACAGCTTCAAAAGGCGGCAAGTACACATTGCGTAACTGTCGTTCGGGTATAAAGGTGGAATTATAGTCTTTCCCGGCTTCTGATGCTCCATAACCTACGAAATGTTTGGCGCAGGCAGCTATGGAGGTCGGACTGTTCAATGAATCGCCCTGAAAGCCTTTTACCATAGCCGTTCCCATTACGGCATTCAGATAAGGGTCTTCTCCAAAACTTTCTGCTATGCGTCCCCAGCGTGCATCGCGGGATACGTCAATCATAGGAGCAAATGTCCAGCGTATTCCGTCACTGGAAGCTTCAATGGCCGATACACGTGCACCGTCTTTTACGATTTGCGGATTGAAGGTGGCAGCTTGTCCTAATGGTATGGGGAAAATGGTCTTATACCCGTGAATGACATCACGTGAGAGTAAAACCGGGATACCTAAACGGGATTCTTTCATAGCGGTTTCCTGTATTTGGTTTGCTATGTCGGGATTGGTCACATTCAGGAAAGAACCTACTTTCCCCTCTTTTACGAGTCGGATGATTTCATCTATGTCCCCGGTAGGACTGACTTGATTCATTTGACCTATTTTTTCTTCCAAGGTCATTTGTTTTAGCAAGGATTCTACTTTTGCCTCTGTCAGGTCGTCTTTACTTTCAGGAGAGGTGCAGGCGAAGAAAGGCAACGTCAGCAGACAGATAGAAAATACTTTCCAGTGTTTCATGGCATTCTCTCAATTTTAGATATGTTTTTATTGATTTTTACTTTTACAAAAGTATGTCAGAATAGCGTTTTTTCAATAAGCAGGTAAAGGTGAAAAGTAAATTTGTAAAAATATTAACTTCTTGTATATTTGCCGTTTATGTATGTATGGATGAGAAAAAAAGTAAGATTGTAAGAAAGAAAAAGGAGAAAGTATCACGCGTGCTTCCGGCTTCATCAATGGGACACCCTATTTAGACTATGCGGTCTGTTTATGGTAACTGCTACTTTCGCCTTTATCATATTCATAATAGTCAAGCAAGGGAATTTTGATAAATGATTCTTCTTCTATCACTCATAACAAGGCTTAAAAACCGCCCACACATCCTACTGCCTGCAACGGAGCAGTTAGCTTCGTCTCAGACAAGATTAATAATCTTCCAGCTGTAAGTTACTATGTTTGCCAACATTGACAGCGGTTAATCCGC